>Ga0315319_10000284_pt1 | contig 15463 bp, 9 predicted proteins | sample M1500m3416metaG_FD_203463 | JGI IMG/M metagenome (GOLD analysis project Ga0315319, IMG submission 203463) | Ammonia-oxidizing marine archaeal communities from Monterey Bay, California, United States - M1 500m 3416 | ecosystem: Environmental > Aquatic > Marine > Intertidal zone | place: USA... | reverse complement strand
GGGAGCTTACAAGGAGCTTCCCGAGGAGTGGCCGATACTCAACGTCTCAGCCAAGACGGGAGAGGGCATCGAGAAGATGAAGGACTTCATCTTCGACAACCTTGGCTTCATGTCGATTTTCCTCAAGCCACAGGGGCAGGAGGCGGACATGGTCGAGCCTTTGATTGTGAAAGACACATCCACCATAAGGGACGTCTGTGCCAAGCTGCACCGGGACTTCCTCAGGAAGTTTCGATATGCGAAGATCAAGGGACCAAGTGCCAAGTTCGATTGGCAGAGAGTGGGTCTGGACCATCGTCTGAAGGACGAGGACGTCCTGACCGTGATTCTCAGGAAGTCATAACCGACTATCGATGTATTCACCAATGTGATGCCTATCCTAGAGCATGGGCGAGGGGCTGCTGGAGCTGTTTGACAGTAGGGGCATGAGACGAATGGTTTCCCATCTTGACAAGAGGAGGAAGTTGTACCTGGGCGTTTTTGCCATTGGTTTCGTTGCTGGATACCCGATGGCCGAGGTGATCATCGAATGGTTACTGGAGTCTGACGGATACATCCCCGAAGGAGTCGAGGTGATCATCCTGCAGCCTCTCGAGGTAATCTTTCTCCAGCTCAAGATAGCCGTCCAGATTGCCTTCGGACTGACGATCGCCACTATCATACTGGACCTGTCTTGGACTGGAAGTAGGACTTTTTCCGAAGCCACGGCTCGATTATCCAGTAACGCGGGAGCGCTGATGGTCGTCAAGGCGATGCTGACAATATCTGTCCTGGGTGCGATGGGGTTGGCCTATGCGCACAATGTACTGGTCCCATTCCTGTTGGAGTATCTAGCAGAGGACACCGCGGCATCTGGCCTGCAGTCGACATGGCAATTACAGTCATGGGTCGGTTTTGTCACGGGCCTGTACTTCTCGTCCATAATGGGATTCCAAGTCCCGGTGATAGCGGTCCTTCTACTGAGGACCGGTTTGGTGGAGAGGAACACGATTGTGGAGAACAGAGGCGTGATTTGGTTCGCTGCGCTTTTCCTGGGTGCACTGATCTCTCCTCCGGACCCAATCTCGCTATTCCTGGTGGGTGGACCGATGCTAGTCCTTCTCGAGATTGCGCTCCTGTACGAGGGCGCCACTCAAAGAGCATAACCAAGTCTCTGTTTCTATCGGATGGAACTGGAGGAGTCACTCTTCGACACCGGCTTCGACCTCTGGTGCGTCGCCTTCCGAGAACTCGGATATCGTCATCTGTTCATCGGGAGCCAGGGATGCGGCTAGCTCGGCGCTGGTGAGCCCGAGCTTGCTGGCCTCCGATCTGAACCAAGCACGGACCTTCCTGAACTCTACCTCTGGGCACCCGAAGTACTCGGCGAACCTCCGGGTGGTGGTGAGTCGTCGGGTGAGACCGTCCCTCCTCCTGTCGATGAGGCCCATCGAAGCTAGGTCCCGAACGTGGTCGTAGGCCTTCTGGCCAAGCATGTCCTTCAGCTGGGATTGCTGCATTGGCTGGTGGTAGGCGATCAGGGCTGCTGCTGGTAGCAGCCTTGGGGGTATGTCCGCTCTGAATGTCTCTGGGAGGAAGGAGGATAGCTCGGGCCTGACCTCGAATATCCACCTGCCTGAAACGTCCGTAAGCTGCAGGGCGCTGCCATCCCTCTGCTCGAAGCTCTTCCTCAGATTGGATAGCCCGACGTGGATGACCCCCTTCGGCTCCCCGAGCATCTCGGAGAGCTCCTCGAGGGACATCGAACGACCAGCTCCGAACAGGATTGCCTCGAGCACTGTGGTCAGTTGCGGCTCAGACATTCGAGACCTCCAACGAATCGGACTTCGGGTGTAGCTTCTGGGTCAGTTTCTCGTAGTCCTCCGATTCCCCCCAGAGGTCGCCGAGGACAATCCTGCCGTTGTAACCGTCCTCCTGGTCTAGTGAGATGTAGCCCCTGTTTGTTAGGAACAGGGTTGATACGAATGCGGTGACTTGCGATTCTGTCTTGGCCCCCTGATCGTTCAGTCCCGCTTGCGAGTTCCTGTTCAGTTCGTCTGCGACCTCTCCGAGTGCCACCGACTCGGATGGCCTCGCCCTAGACTTCAGGGCCTCCCACGTCCTCCTCAGGTCTCCTTCGAGATCCTCCACGTGGAGGCTCCCACTGAATCGTGCCCTTGCCCTGTCGTGTGCCTCCCTCCTCTCCTTGGCTATCCTCTCTCGGGTCCTCTGCTCCTCGGCAATCCTGCTCGCGTCCTTGAGGCCGAGGAGGAGCTCGCCGAGGGTGACTGGTCGGCCTTCATCCCGGTGTATGCGCCCCTCGAAGATCGAAGGTAGTGTCTCGTCGGCTGCTCCGGTCATGACGCCCACTGAGAAGTTGTAGTCGGCGTCATCAAATTCGGCCTCCCATCCGCCATCGAAGTCCCAATCGACTTCCTCCTCGAAATCCATGGCCCTCTCCTGGCGCTCTATCAGGGAGCTCGCCTGCCCGCGTAGGATGGACCATGCCATCCTGATCATGCGGCCGCACGATGGGAGGTCGATGTTCTCGGCCTTCTCGATTCGCTCGTTGAACATCTCGATGAAACTGGATAGGTCGACGTCCCATGGGTCTAGGTCGCTCGATTGGAACATCTGGAACACCAAGGCAACCGAACGGTCGAATGGGTCGATGAGGAACTGGTGCTCCGCCTCTTCCAGGGTAGACAGCTCCATCAGCCTGTCCAGGAACTTACTGGTCTCTAGGTTGGGCTGGCCCTCTAGCAGGCGGAGGACAACGTCATCCCTCATCTGCTCTCCGAAGATCACGATGCGTCCTCCCTGTTTTCGATCCCTGGGGCTGGAGGGGTTTCCTCCTGCTCCTCGGTTTCCGCTGCTTCTAACTCCTCGATGTCCTCGGTGACCTCCTCGGTGCGCCCTCTGAGACTCTGGAGGCCCTCTCCCTCGGGTTCGGGAATTCCGTCTTCTGGCACGTCGACCCCTGCCCTGTCGGCTAGCCCACCGAGGCTCGAGGGGGCTGGCAGTGGTTCTGGAGTCTTTGGCATGTCCGCGGGGGATGGTAGCTCCGGCATCGTTTCCTTCTCCATCTCGGAGGCGGCCCTCGCCTTCTCCTCGGCCTCAATCTCCTCGCTGAGGTCCAATGCGGCAGCCCTGTCGAAGTCGGTTATCCTCTGGCTGCACCCGTTGCCTGCGTGGGTGATTCCTATGTGGTGGTCGGCCAGTGTGAGGCTGACCTTCCTCAGTGTGACCATGATGAACTGTGCCATGCCGCTCCTCATCCTGCAGAGGGCTGCGATCTTCTCGGAGTTGAATGGGTCGAGGTTCTGGTCCACCTCGTCGAAGTAGTAGAAGGGGCTGGGTTCGTAATCCTGAATCGCGAAAATCAGTGCGAGCGCTGCCATCGACTTCTCGCCGCCGGATAGCGCGGTCCTCCGGGTGTTCTGGCTCTTGCCCGGTGGGACACATGCCATCTCCAGGCCTCCGTCGAAGGGGCTGTCCATGTTCTCGAGCTTCAGTTCTCCCCTGCCTGTGGGCTGCAGTATCTCGTAAACTCTCCGGAAGTTATTGTTGACATGCTCAAAGACGTTGAGCAGCCGCGTCTTTCGCTCGTCCTCCAGTTGGTCTGCTATGATGGAGAGCTCGTCCCTGCGCTTCCTCAGGAGTTTGCCGTCTGCGATCAGGTCCGTGATGCGCGCGGCGGCGGCGTCGTACTGCTCTATGGCGAGCATGTTGACGTCCCCGAGGGCGCGGAGGCGGTGCTCGAGCCCCTGCACGCTCCGCTCCGCCTCCACGACTGTTGGCAGTTGCGCATCTTCTGGCGGGATCGGTATACCAGCGGCCCCTAGTTCGGCCACGATCTCGTCCAGCGCCTCGCGCCTCTGCTTGATTTGTACGCTAAGTTCCTCCAATCGCCCGGATATGCTCTGCTTCTCCTGGGAGATCCTCTCCAGGTGGGCCCTTAGGCTGGCCCTCTCCTCGACGATCTCGTCCCTCTTGTCGTTCAGGAGCTTCTGCTCCTCGTCGAACTGGGAAGCCTGCTCCCTGAGTTCGAGGAGCTCCGACTCGGATTCTCCTATGCTCGAATTGAGCTCGCCGATCCCCTTCTCTGCCCTGGATATCGAGTCGATCTGGGACTTGACCTGCCTGTCCAGCTCTGACACCCTGTCCACCAGGATCTTCAGCTGCTGGGTCGATGTCTCGATTGATGCCTCGGACATAACGCGGGTCCTCTCTGCCTCGGTTCTGACCCTCTCTGCCTCCCTGAGTTTGTCAGAAAGGTGGTCGGGAGTGTGGTTCTGGAGGTCCTCTGCGGCCTTGGCCCGTGTGGCGGTCGCCTCCTCGAGGTTGACTCTAGCATTCTCGCATATCGCTGAGAGTCGCGACTTCTCGGACTCGCATTCGTCGAGCTCCTTGTTGGCTGCTTTGAGCTTGGTCCTGATCTCGCTGACCGCCTTCTCGGCCCTGTCCATGTCGGCTTTCCAGTTCCGGACCCTGACCGAGTGGTCGTCGTTGTCGAGGCCGTGTATCCTGTCTCGAAGCTCCTGCTGGCTCCTGCGGAGCTCCCTCAGAGCGCCGTCGACAGTGGAGAACAGGAGGTCTGCCTCTTGGACGGCCATCTCCATCCTATCTATCCCGGAGCTACCAGCTCCCGAACCGTCGAATCTCGGACGGCCCTTCTTCGAGGAGGACCCGCCGGTCATGGCGCCTGAGCTCTCGATGACCGACCCGTCAAGGGTGACCATCCGCACACCACCCATGTTATCCCTCGCCACATCCATGGAGTCCACGACCAGCGTGTTCCTCCCTGCATAGCGGACTGCGGTCTCGACGCTTTGGTCGAATTCCAGCAGGTCGTGGACGAAACCTACCACCCCTGGGTTTCTCGCCACTAGGAGAGTCCTTCCCTGGGGACGGGAGACTGAGAGTTTGTTGAGTGGGAGGAATGTTGCCCTGCCGCCGCCGTTCTTGCGCAGCCACGCGATACACTTTGATGCTACGTGGTCGGAGGTCACGACGATGCTCCTGAGCCCTCCTCCGAAGGCGAAAGACAGAGCCTCCTCGTGAGATGGGTCCTTCGGGGTAGCCAGCTCCCCTAGAGTCCCGAGGATTCCGTGGATTTCCCCGCTTTCCCTGAGTCGGGATAGGGCTGCTAGGGTGTGTGCCGAACCCGGGGTGCTTGACCTGGCCTCCAATCTGGCCTTGGCCTTGGCGAGGCCAGTCTCCGCGTTCCTGAGCTTGGACTCGGCTCTGTCCCGATCATCGACGAGTGACCTCTCCTGCTTCTGCAGGCTCATCAGCTCCTTGGCCATAGACTCTCGGTTGGTGTCGGGACTGGAGTCCTCAAGGTCCTCCCCCATGAGCGCGTGGTCGTCCCTCTCGAGCTCGGCGGTCTCGAATGCCTGCTCTATGCCGGCCAGGTTCTCAGATGCTATCTGGGATCTCTGGTTCGCTCGGTCATAGTCGAGTTGGGCTTGTGAGTATGCTGTGCTGACGGACTGTTCGTCCTCGGTGGCCTTGCCTAGGAGCCTGTTGAGGTCGCGACCGAGCTTGTCTCCGGACTGGATGGCCTTCCTCGCCTCTTCCTCGTCCTCAGCGGCATTCTTCAGGGCCGTCTTGGAGTCTGAGACTCTTTGGCGCAGATCCGTGATGCTCTGCTCTGATTGCAATCGGGCTTTGTCGGCCCCTTCCCTCTCGCGCATCAGGATCTCGACCTCCTCCTCCGAGTTCTCGATGGTCCTCTTGTGGTCGCCGATGCGGTCAGAAGCGGTCTCCAGATCAATCTCGTGTTGCCGAATCTTGTCCATGATCTCCTTTGCATCCCCGCCCAGGGCCCCTTCGAGCTCCCTTCCGAGTTGCACTAGTTCCTTGTCGTATCCGTCCAGCCTCTGGCTCGATTCCAGCATCTCCTTGGAGAGGGTTTTCTCCTTTGTGACATAGTTGGACCTCTCCTCCGCAAGTAGTGATACCTCTCCCTGCCTGTTCCTGTGCCTGGATTGCTCCAGAGTCAGTCGGGCTAGGTCCGACTCCTCCTTCAGTTCCCTGAACTTCAGAGCCTGCTCTCTCTCCTTCTCGAGCTCCGTGAGTCGTCCCTTCTGATCGGCCTCGAAGATGTCGATCGTCTCTATGCTGTTCTCTACGTGCTTGCGCTGCGTGTTCGCCTTCCGTATCTCCTCGTCGTAGGCAGTCACCCCAGCGACCTGCTCCAGCACCCCCCTCCTCTTGTGGGGGGTCATGGTGGCTAGGTTGGTGACATCACCCTGCATCACTATGTTGTAGCCGTCACCCCTCAGCCCTGCCTCCGACAGGATCCTCCTCATCTCGGTGGCCGAGGATGGGTTGTCGTTGATCCTGAACGAGGAGACCGGGTCTCCCTTCCTGTTGAGTCTGACCGACCTCGTGAAGGAGACCTCGTCCGAGTCGGAGCGGAGCCTCCTCCTGCCTCCGACTTCTGGGGTGTTGCTGAAGACCAGGGTCGCTGACATGTGCTTTGCCGGGCTACCAGACTTTCCTCCGTTGAAGATGAGCTCTGAGACATTGGAGGCTCTGAGCGATCGCGTAGACTTGGGTCCGAGGACGAATCCGATGGCATCTCCGCAGTTTGATTTGCCGCTGCCATTGGGGCCGGTGATCGCAGTGAAGCCCTCCTCGAACGGGATAATCGACTCGCCGCCGAACGACTTGAAATTCTCGACCTCGATACTGACTAGATGCATCCCTTCACCTCAGTCGTCAGGAAATAAATCACCGACAACAACGCCAGACGTCCCATTTGGGGTTAAGAACATTGAGGCAGTAGGGCGATTCGGGACACGAATTAGAGGATGCCTCTGGAAAAGCCGTTGATGGGCTGCCCTCACATGTTCCTTCTGAACTTCCCACCGCTCTCGAAGAGGGCCTGTGTGACCTGCCCAACCGAGCAATGTTCCACTATGTGCATCATCACTTCGAAGAGATTGCCACCCTCGCGAGCAACTTGCTTTAGTCGATTCAGGCCTTCCTCGGACTCTGTCGAGTGCGCTTCCTTGAACTCCCTGTTCCTGCTGATCACCATCATCTTCTCCGACTCGTCGGATCTGGTCACTTCGATGTCGAACTCCTCCGCTGAGGGCGTGGACGAGTCGGGGTCGGTAAACGTGTTGACGCCCACGATCGGCATCTCGCCCGTGTGCTTGCGATGCTCGTACAGCATGCCCTCATCCTGAATTCGGTTGCGCTGATAGTTGACCTCCAGTGCACCGAGAACACCCCCTCTGCTATGCATCTCCTCGAAGATGCGCAGGACCTTCTCCTCGACCTCGTCCGTGAGGAAGTCCGCTACGAATGAGCCCTGCAGGGGGTTCTCGTTCCGCAGCCAACCATACTCTTTGGCGAGGATTAACTGGATTGCGACAGCGTCTCTGACAGTGTCCTCAGTGGGAGTTCCGAATGCCTCGTCACGGCTGTTGGTGTGGAGGCTGTTTGCATTGTCGGCAAGCGCGTAGAGGGCCTGCAGAGTGGTCCGGTAGTCGTTCCACGTGAATTCCTGGGAGTGGAGGGATCGCCCGCTGCTCTGGATGTGGTACTTGAGCTTCTGGCCCCTTTCCTCGACACCATAGAGGTCGCGCATCGTTATTGCCCAAATCCTCCTTGAGACTCTACCGATTACAGCGTACTCGGGATCCATCCCATTGGAGAAGAACCATGAGAAGTTCCTGAGGAACTTGTCGGGATCGAGGCCCCTGGACTTGAACAGCTCGACGTAGGTGAGGCCGTTTGAGAGCGTGAGTGCGGCTTGGGTGATTGGGTTCGCACCTGCCTCATCGATGTGGTAGCCGCTGATACTGACAAAGTAGTGGTTGCGGACCCCGTTGTTCACGTAGAACTCCGCGACGTCCCCCATCATCCTGAGCGCCGTGTCCAGATTGAACACCAGGGTGTTCTGGCCCATGGCTTCCTTCAGTTGATCGGCTTGGACCGTCCCCCTCACAGTGGAAAGGGTGTAGGTACGGATATCCTCGGATTCGTCCTCGGTGGGATCCCTCCCGTTCTCTTCCACGAACTTCCTGGTCTGCTGCCTTATTGCCACTCTGAAGAAGGCTGCTAGGTGCCACCAGTAGTTGCCGTTGATGGTCATGCTGACCGAGGTGTTCGGAGCGCATAGGTCGAAGCCGTCGAACAAGCGGTCCATCTCGTCCACCGTGCTGATGCTGACTCCAGACTCGCAGACCTTCCCGAAGATATCGAGCCTCTCCTGCGGGTCGTTCCCATACAGGCTAGGGGAGTCGAATGCGACTGAGAGCCTGTTGAACGGCTGGTCCTTTGACAGGAAGTGGTAGCGCTTGTTGGTCCTCTCTGCGCTGCCCTCTCCGGCGAACATCCTGACTGGGAGCTCGTCCTCCCTCCTGAATGGGAAGACTCCGCCCGTGTAGGGGAATGACCCCGGGACGTTCTCTTTGCGGATCCAAAGGAGCTTGTCCCCCCAGTCCTCGGTCGTGGGCAGGGCGACTCTCGGCACCCGAGTCCCCGATAGCGTCTCGTGGGTCGTCTTGACTGGGATTTCCTTCCCTCGCACCGTGTAACTCGCCTGGCCGGAGCGGTATGCCTCGGACTTCGAATCAAACTCGTCCAGAGAAGCCCATGCTGCTTCGGGTATTGAGCTCCTGATCTCGTTTGCCTCGTCGAGTAATTCCTGGTGAGTACCCCCCTTGCTGGAGGATTCCAGCAGTTTGGCCGATGCTTCGAGTTGCTGGACCTGCCGGACGGATCTCGCTACATCTTCTGCCCTCTTGTGGTAGTCCCTCACTGTTGAGGAGACCTCGGCGAGGTACCCCTGACGCTTAGGGGGGATCGGGGTATCGCGATTCGGCAGTCCGTCGGGATCCAAACGGGGTTCGTTGGCGGAGAAGTCAGTCCCAAACCTCTCGTTCAGCAGGGCTGACATCATCTCCCAGAGGCGATCCACGCCTGCATCGGCGAACTGGCTGGCTATTGTGGGCACAACTGGCATTGATTCAGGATTCTCGTCGAAGGCCTCTCGGTTCCTCAGGAACTGCTTGCGGATCTCGGTGAGTGCGTCCTCCGCACCTGGCCTGTCGAACTTGTTCAGCACCACGATGTCGGCGAAGTCCAGGGCAGCTAACTTCTCCAACTGGCTCGGTGCACCGTACTCCCTGGTTGTGACATAGATGGAGGTGTCTGCCACCTCGGTGATGGCATCGTTCCCCTGGCCGATGCCGCTCGTCTCGACAATGACCAAGTCGAAGCCAACTGCCTTGCAGACTTCGACGGCTCGATCGACGCACTCGGCTATCTCCCTACCGCTGTCCCTGCTCGCGAAGGAGCGCATGAACAGCTTATGGTCGGAAAGGGAGTTCATCCTTATTCTGTCCCCGAGTAAAGCCCCTCCCGTCTTCTTCCTAGTCGGGTCCGTGGCTAGCAGTGCCACTCGGGCATCCGGGTTGTCCCTGCGAATTCTGAGCATAACCTCGTCCATCAGGCTAGACTTGCCCGCCCCGCCCGTCCCAGTGATGCCGACCACGGGGCACTCTGATTCCGGGTCTCTGGAGCGGGCCTTGGAGAGTGCATCGTAGAACTCGTCTGGTTGGGAGTTCTCAGCCATCGTCAGGAGCAGGGAGACTATCCCATGGTCGTCGGCATCGACCGGCCCGGATATCGAGTCGAACCTGGATCCATCTAGGAGGTCTATTTCCGATGCCTGGTTCATTGCGTCCCGTACCATCCCGACTAGGCCAAGTTCCCTGCCATCGTCTGGTGAGTAGATCCGCGAGATACCATTGCCTCTGAGGTGCTCAATCTCATGTGGGAGGATGGTCCCCCCTCCCCCTCCGAACAAGAACACGTGGCCGAAGCCCTCCTCATTTAGGATCTCCTTAGTGTGGGTGAACATCTCAACGGCACCGCCTTGGTAGGAGGTGATTGCGACTGCGTGAGCGTCCTCCTGGACGGCCGCACGCGCGACCTCGTCGGCACCCCTGTCGTGCCCAAGGTGGATTACCTCGCAACCCTGGCTCTGGAGGATCCTCCTGAAGATGCCTATGGCCGCGTCGTGGCCATCGAAAATGGCGGCTGCGGTGATAACGCGAATGGGCATTTTTCCGCCTGAGGCCGTGATTGGGGCATCGGTTGCACCGCTCCCGGGGCTGTTTTCCACGCCAACCCGAAAACATGACTCCACAAGAATGCGTTGACTAAAGAAAACGGTGTCTTGGGCATTTCCGGGGCATGATTCAAGACTGGTGTGGAATTCCAGGATAAAGTGGAAGAGCGCCCTGAATCGATTGAAATATCCCCCGGAGATGGTGAAAGCCCATGGAGCGGGGACTCGGACGACACGGGGCCGGGAGGCACCGTTCTCAGCGGAAATGTCACTTCTTTCGGGGGCGAAGGGGAAAAATCCCCATATTGGACGGAGGCGAATCCCAACGAAGAGAGAAAGGGGCCGTCCAACGGAGGGTGGTTCGCAATTGGTTTGATTTTGGCCCCGGGTGCTATGTGGTTCGTTTCGTTCATCCTCATCATCATTGGGGATTTTATGTTCCAACCCGCAGACGAAATATTCTACACACTAGCTTGGCTTCTCTGGCCCGCTGGCCTGATTGGCGGATTGGTCTGGAGCTTCACGAAAGGAAGCAAGTACTTCGCTTACGGTCTCCTAACCGCTTTGGTAGTGATTCCAGCGGTATTTATCCTCGCAATGATTGTCATGGTAATCGTGTTCTTTGGGTTCTGAGCATCAGAAACCGTTCACTAGGATGTACGCGAAGAAAAACATCAGCAGCCCCATTGCCCCGTCGATGACGTGTGCCTTCGACCTCAGCATCTCGGCCCTATCCCCTGCAGTAAGAACCGTTGCTACGGTCACATACCACGTCCCATCGATGACCATTCCCAGCAGGCCCATCCCAAGGAGCGTCTCCAGGGAAGAGTCGGCTTCGATGAAGGGGGCGTACAGAGCCAGCATCCAAGCCATAATCTTGGGGTTGAGGAGGGCTATTGAGAAACCCTGAGCGAAGCCGGCTCTGTCCGAGGGCCCGTGCGAGTCATCGTAGCCCAAGTCCTTTTTCGGACCGGCCATGGCGTGACGCAGGAACGTGACCCCCAACCAGAGGAGGATCAACACCCCCCCTCCCTTGAGGAAAATCTCGATGTCCTCGTTGGCCGAAAGGGCGGTGGCTATTCCGAGCGCTGCGAGGAATGCGTAGATGCCGAACCCTATTCCGTGCCCAATCCCAGTGGAGATGCCTTGGCTGCGACCACCCGCCATGGTGTTCCTCAGGACTACTGCCAGGGATGGTCCGGGACTCATCGCCCCTAGTGTAAAAACGGTGGCTAGGGCGGCCCATGCGCTAGGTTCCATTGCCTCACCGACTAGGCGCCTGCGTACATGGCCTCTATCTCTTCGGCCCAGTTCTCCCTGATCTGGATCCTTCGAATCTTCAGGGTGGGAGTCAGTTCGCCGTGGTCAACGCTGAGGTCCCTGGGCAGGATTGTGAACTTCTTCAGCTGTTCTGGGTTGGAGAACTGTCCGTTGAGCCTGTCGACGTGCTCCTGGAGCTCGGCGTATACCTCCGGGCTGTCGGTGTACTCGCTGAGGTCGTGGCCGAACTCCTTCAGCTTTGCCAGCTGCTCTGCCGGGTCCTTGGGGACCTTGGCCCCGTCCATGCCGTGCTTGTCCCTCAGGATCACGCTGACGTCCAGAGTGAAGAGAGCGCTGCAGTACTTCCTGTTGTCGCCTATGAGCATGCACTGGGACACGAGGGGGATTGACTTCATCGTCTCCTCTATCACCAGGGGTGCGATGTTCTTGCCTGCCGAGCTCACGTAGATCTCCTTGATCCGTCCAGTGACGCTGATGTATCCCTGAGAGTCCTCCCGACCTAGGTCGCCTGACTTGAGCCAGCCGTCCTCGGTCATCGTCTCTGCAGTTGCCTGGGGGTTGTTGTAGTAGCCCTTCATGATGTGCCGGCCGCGGAACTGTATCTCCCCGTCGCCCTTCTCGTTGGGGTCGTGAATCCTCAGCTCGCCGACGAATGGCTTACCGACAGTTCCTATCTTGTTGTTGCCCTCGAACCCGATTGTCGCCCCTGCCGTGGTCTCCGTCATGCCGTATCCCTCGAAAAGTGGGATGTCCAACTTGTGGAAGAGGTGCAGTATATCGGGATTTATCGGGGCTGCACCCGTGATTGCGTACTTCATGTTGGAGAAGCCTATCTTCTGCTTCGCCTTCTTCCTGACGATCCCCTTCAGGATAGGCAGGCTTAGCCACTTCACCTTGCTACCGAGTCCGGCCACTAGGTTCGAGTATACCTTCTCGTAGATCCGTGGGACTCCGATGAAGAGAGATGGTTCTACCTCCTTTGCGTAGTCTATCGAATCCAGTGGCGAGCTGACCACGCGCATGTGCATGGCGTCCCTCACCCAGATGTGGTTGTCGGCCAACTGGCCGAACACGTGTGCGCATGGAAGCCAAGAGACGTAACCATCGCCCTGGTTGAACTTGGCGATGGCCGACACTCCTGCTATCTCTGCCTCGAAGTTGTCATGGGTGAGCTCGACTCCCTTGGGGTTGCCAGTAGTCCCAGAGGTGTAGATCAGAGATGCGGTGTCGTCTGGTTGGATGCTGGAGAGCCTCTCCATCACCTCGGAGTCTTCGGTCTTCCTGCCGGCGGAAACGAAATCGTCCCACGATATGGATTTCGGGTGATCCGGCATGTCGACGCCATCCATCACCACAACTGACTCGACCTTGTCCAGGGATGCGAGCGCCTCGTGCAGCCGATGGGCGCACATCTTCTCGGGATCGCCCCCGTCCATTGGATTGTTCCCGACGAAGACTATCTTGGAGTCGGAGTTTCCTACTACCCACTCCACCTCCTCTGGCGAGCAAGTGTGGTAGACTCCGACCGCAGCACCGTTGCACATATTGGCAGCGGAGTACGCGGCGTACCACTCCTTCCGATTGTACGAGTAGATGCTGAGCTTGTCCCCCTTCTGGAAGTCATGTGCAATCAGTGCCTTGGAGAGGTCCATCACGTCGTCCAGGAACTCGGACCAAGAAGTGACGTCCCAGTTGCCATTCTCATCCTTGGAGGAGATTGCGGCTTCGTCTGGGTAATTTTCCGCGTTATCAATCAGGTATTGGGGCGTAGTCTTCGCTGACATGGGCTTGGACAATGCCTCCGGAAACTTAACTGTTGTCTAGTGAATTAAGTGTTGCAAAAACAACCTTCAGGGGAGCACGGCGCTGACGTTCTCCCGCCAGTCGGCCCCTCCGTTCCGATTGGCGAGGGGGGATGCTGGGGATGGGTGCCAGCACGATTTGACTCGAATGCCTATTCCCGCGACTGCGGTATGAGCCCTCTTCTCCGCGTACTTCCCTATGCCTATGACCTCCTCCGCACCCAATGCTACGGCTGCCTCTATGAGGTGTTGATCGCACCTCTCCAACAACTCATTCATCACAGGTCCACTGATGTTGTTGGGAGTCACGTTAGTGCCCCTCGGGCCATCAAGGATCATCAACGGGCAGTGGTTGATGATGAACACCTTCTGGAAAATCTGGCTTGCGTCGCCATATCTCTGCTGTAGAAGGCCCCAAAGCCTTGTTCCGGAGACTTCCTCCTTGGGATGGCTGAGTCCGTTAACAGGCCTGTTGGAATGCGGACTAACCGGTTGACCCACCTCAATCCCAGATATTCCCAACAGATCCCTCACGACCGAGGTAGCGGCGAATGGGACTCCCATCTGGCCCATCCCATGGGGACCAGGGTTCATCCCCAGCAGAATGACCTTGGCACCGTGCCCCCCTGATCGGCGAATGAATTCCTCATGGACGTCCCAAGCATACATCAGCGGGTTGTAAACGTAGTCCGCGACGCCTTCGGATTCCAGGCGGCGGGCGAAGGCTTGGGCATCGTCCCTCAGTCCGGATGCAGCTCGGATCAGGCCCTCAATTGCCTCGGTCATCTATTGCTTCACATCCCCGAGCAGAGCACCTGCAATGTCACTGAGTTCTTTGGGGGCAATTGGGAAAACTGTTTGTGGGGTCCCCCCGGCCCCCCAGACCAGATCGTATTGCATCAGATCCTCATCCATCAGAACCGTTACTGGATTAGTGTGCCCAAAGGGCGGAACCCCACCGATTGCGAATCCCGTACTTTTCAGGACATATTCGGGACTGGCCATCCCAGGTTTGAAACCCAGAATTCGCTTCAGTTTCCTCTTCCTCTCGACCCTGTTCGAACCAGAAGTAATCACGACAACTGCTCCCTCTGGCCCTTCGAAGACAATTGTTTTGGCGATGTGGGCGACTTCGCACCCTAACTGATCCGCTGCGTCCTGAGAAGTTCTGGTGCCCTGATCGTACTTCCTGGGGGATGGCGAGAAGCCGATTTTCTCGCACTGCAAGAGCCATAGTTCGTGACCATCCATGGAATTCGCCCAAAGTATCACGACTTATGGGTTGGGGAGCAACGAACTTGAGAAATGGACGGCTCGCCTGTGTAACTTTCATGACTCGGAGGTAATCGGGAGAGGCATGGCGTGGCCGTTCGGACCTTACGGGACGGTGATGGGAATCATTCTCCTGATGACCATCCCACTGCAGAGGCTACTGACCAGAGACGATCCAGAGATGAGGGTCGCATTCTCGGATCTACTCGAGGAAATTCGAGAGAAGGGGTACAAGTGGCACATCTCTGTTTATCTGGTAATGTACGGATTCAAGACATTCATTGACCAGCACAACGAGGCAATCAAGCCCAGGGTTGGCGGATTCACGCACTACGTCCATGGACTCGAGGGAAGCGTCACCCTCTGGGTCCAAGAGACCTTCAGAAACGACCTGCTCAGCGATGCTCTTTCTTTCCACTATCTCTTCGTTTACATGTTCCTGATATGGTTCGGCCCGATGTACTACATTCTTTGCAGGGACGAGGTGATGGCCGACAAGGCGGTGCTGAACTACTTCGTTATCTACGTTCTAGCAGTTCCCCTCTACCTATTCTTCAACGTCGAAGTCACATCCTCCTTCGTCCCGGGCATGGATGCTCTGGTGTACCACAAGTCATGGAACCTGTTCTTCTTCACCGAAGTCGATCCTCTTGACAATGGGTTCCCTAGTCTGCACGTGGGAATCCCGATTGGCCTCCTGATAATCAACAGGCTGCATGTTAGAGAGCTCGGAATCAAGATTGGAGAGTGGCGCCACAGGGAGTTCGATTTGTTCGTGGCGGCGAATATCCCGATCTATCTTTTCAGCATCCAGTACCTCGGGATACACTGGGTCTCAGATGTGATTCCCGGGGCAATCCTTGCCATTATCTGTGCTCTTTTCACACAAAGGATCCAACCCAAACTAAGAGGCGCACGGGAGAACGGCTGGCCTTCATTGGCCCCATCCAAGAGAGTGGCATACACTTCGGCTGCATTCTCCTTGCTAGGAACCTTGATACTACTCGCAGTGGTAGTCGATGGGGCCGGGACG
>Ga0315319_10000283_pt1 | contig 15471 bp, 13 predicted proteins | sample M1500m3416metaG_FD_203463 | JGI IMG/M metagenome (GOLD analysis project Ga0315319, IMG submission 203463) | Ammonia-oxidizing marine archaeal communities from Monterey Bay, California, United States - M1 500m 3416 | ecosystem: Environmental > Aquatic > Marine > Intertidal zone | place: USA... | reverse complement strand
AGGGTTTTCGTGGACTATGATCACCACCCAACAGATGCCGATATCTCAGCCCTAGAGTCACTTGGGATGGAAGTGACCTTCAGATACGGATACCTGGACACGGTCTCTGGAACATCCCCCATATCGCAAATAATCGACGAAGGGGGCATCAGATCACTCAATGGCGTCGTGATGGTAGAGGACCTTGGTCTCGCTGAGACTAACATGCACGAGGCAGTTCCCAACATGGGGGTGGACACTGTATGGAAAGAAATCGGTCTTGATGGCACCGGCTCTGTGATTGCCGTTCTGGATACGGGAGTCCGTGGGGACCACGAGGGGCTCAACGATATGGACGATGACCCCCTCACATGCATCGACGACCCCCCGGACCCATTCGATCCGGACCCCGACCCACTTCCCTCGGACTGCGATCCCAAGATCATCGCATTCTTCGATGCCGTCATCACAAATGAGGAGCAAGACCCATCCACATCATACGACTCAGGCACACACGGAAGCCACGTTGCAGGAATAGCGGCAGGGACCGGCGGCGGACAGACTGACCCGGGAACCGGACTCAGGTACGTGGGAGCAGCTCCAGGAGCTCATCTGATCAATATCCTGGCATGCTGCGATGGGGACATCGAGGACGTGATACAAGGGGCCCAATGGGCAATTGACAACAAGGAGAAATATGGAATCGACATAGTGACCTCTTCCCTGGGGGAGCAGCAATTCGAGGTACATTTTGACAACGATGGAAGCTCTGCATGGAGCCGCCAGATGGACATGGTCGTTGATGCCGGGATCATCACCACACTCTCCGCAGGCAACGAGTTCGGAGGACTGACCGTTGCCGGGTGCAATACCATAGATAGCCCTGGAGATGCAAGGCTGCCCGTAACCGTAGCAAGTTTGGACAAGGATCTCAAACTTGCAATCTACAGCAGCAGGGGGTATACCTCCGACTTGAGGGTGAAGCCCGATGTAGCCGCAATCGGATCAAACATCATGGCTCCCGACGCTGCGACTAGCGACGGCTACACTAGCAAGTCTGGGACTAGCATGGCCACTCCCTTGATGGCCGGAATCGCGGCACTCATGGTCGAGGCAAACCCGGACCTGACCCCAACCGAGTTCAAGGAAATCATCTCGGCCCACTCAATCGAGAGGGACTTGCAGCTTCTGGATGATCCCGGCTTCAACGACTGCAGCATCCTAGAGACTCGGCCGGACAACGAGTTCGGCTATGGGCAGGCGGATCCACTGGCCTTCGTTGAGGCTGCAGGAAGCATCGACAGGTCGCTGAACGTGAGTATGGACGTCGAAACCCTGCAACAGATAGGAAACGAGTCATACATCTCGGGAACAGCGTCAGGAGTGCCACCCGGAACGGGGATTGTCGAGGTCCGAGTGGGTGGGGGGGAATGGAAGGGAGCGGCTGACCTTAGTGGCGACTGGAGCAACTGGAGGGTGAAGTTGGATCCTCATGTAGAATCCGGTAACTCCACAATTTACGCTAGACTAGTTTTCTCCGATGACAGCATCTCCCCTATCGACTCTAGGAGGGTAATACTGATCGATGAGCAATCCTCGGGAGCTCTGGACGGCGATCTAACAACTCTAAACTCAATGGTCTTCATTGTCCCATTCACGCTCGTTTCAACTCTGCTAGTCTTTGTTGCCATCCGAGAAAGGTGGGATAGGAAATTCAATTGGGCCGATCTCAAAGCGACATTCTCGCACTTGTTCAATGTCGCCACCTTCTCGACAGCCTTGATTACTGCCCTTCATCCCAGAAGTTGGGTTGCATTTCCCGGCGCCATAGGTGGCGCCCTCAAGTCTTCTTGGGATGCTTGGCATGACGGGGAGTCACTGGTTGAGAATCAGTTCAGGAGATACATCTCCCTCTCCATCCTTTACACCGCACAGGGGCTGCCAGCCGGTTTCACAGCAGTGGTTTTCCCTGCCTACCTGTACGTGAGTGGGTATGGTCCGGCTGAAGTTGCAACAATGTGGGCGGTAATCGCCCTTCCTTGGACATTCAAGTTCCTTTACGGCCCGATAGTGGATAGCGTTCAGGCCCCATCATACGGACTACGGAGGCCATGGATATTATTCGCGCAGACTGGGATGGCCGTCACTCTCGGTGTCCTTTTGTTCATTCCCAATTTGGCAGCATCCATTGAGACGGTAACCCTCATTCTGTTCGTTCACAACCTGTTCTCATCCCTCCAGGACGTTAGCGTGGATGCCCTAGCTGTGGACATTCTGCAGCCAGACGAGGTCGCGAAGGCCAACGGATTCATGTTCGCAGCGAAGAGGGTCGGAATTATCGCCAGCGGGGCGGGCCTCGGATCTTTGGTAGCCGAATTCGGAATCAAGTCAGCGATACTGATTCAACTGCCTATGCTCCTGATAATCATGGCCCTCCCCCTATTCCTGAGGGAGAGGCCAGGGGATCGTCTATTCCCATGGGGGAAGTACGACTCCAGTGGCACTCCCTTGGTCTCTGAAGAGGAATCAGGGGAGATCGAGGTAACAGTCCCCCCATGGGAAGGGGATGACGGCAAGTTCAGTACAGCCAAGTGGGTCGCGGACAATCTCCGCTCCAAGAACATCTCCGTCCCAGCTACAGTTTTGTGGACGTCATTAATCATCCTCCTGATTTCAATGGCCCTGTGGGTAATGGGGGAGGTGGGCCAAAGCGATAGCCTAATCGACTCTTCCAAGTCCTTCTACAAAGGCGGGAAAATAGGCCTGCTGCTGTTCGCCTCGTTGTTACTTTTAGGAAAGTTGGGATTGTCCCTCCCTCACATTTCAAACCTGTTCTCAGTTCCACTGCTAATTCTGACTTGGTTGCTTCCTCGGCCTTTGTCGCTTCTTCTCGATGGACCCAGTAAATCACTATCTGATGACGGCGAACTATCCACCCTCGACTTCATGAGGGGACCGGCGGAAACCGCGTACAACATCGTGAAGGGTTTCTCCCTCAAATCATCCTTCTTGCTGATATTCCTGTGTCTTCTTACTGAGCTCTACGTATTCGTAGACCCCATTATGGGCGATGTTTTCATCAATAGGGCTGGATGGACCTCTACAGAATACGTCAAGCTGATGGGGGGATGGGTAATTGTCTTCACGATTGGTGGTCAGTTACTTGGCGGATTCCTGGGTGACAAATACGGAATTAGGGAAGTCGCCATGGTGGGTTGGATCTTAGCTGCGATTACTACCTCCGGATTAGCAATGATAGAGCCCTGGTGGTCAAACACGACTCTGATGACCGCCTATCTGTGCCTCCGGGCATTCATCTTTGGAATAGCCTGGATCAGTGTAATCTCGATATGCATGAGGCTGACTTACAGCAAGGCAGGCGGGACCCAGTTCACTGCTTACATGTCGATGTTCAACTTGTCAGGCGTCATCACCCTCCTAATGACAGGTGAGTTACTGCTCTACATAGACTACGTATCGGCACTTTACCTGGGTGGGGCACTGACCCTAGTAACAGTGGTACTTCTGGTGTTCATTGACCCAGAGGAGTGCGATAGGGTGCTGGAGAAGAAATCCACAGATGAAGGAGTCATGGATGCAGTAATCATGGATGCCGATTTGGGAGAATCCGCTTGGTGGGACGAGGAAGGAGGCGGCGACACTGTCACAGCTGCATGATATCATCGAGAGTGTCGATGAGGACTTCCTCGTCTTCACCCAAACGATCTGCCCTTACTGCACACGGGCGTTCAGGACTCTAGATTCCAAGGGACTCACCTACATGGAAGTGAATCTGGACAACTTCTCGGGACTGAGGAAGGACGTGGTCATGGAGACTGGTCACAGGACCGTCCCCGTGGTGTTCGACATGCGTGGAGACGCCCCGATCTTCGTTGGGGGGTCCGACCGCCTTATGGAATACCTCTAGAGGCTCCATGACTGGGTGATTCCGCCAGCTATCCTCACCCTCAGGAAGGTGGAGCTACCTGTGAAGGTGGCCGTGAGGGTGTATTCCCCCGAGGGATAGGGAATCGTCCCTAGAGTGCCCATCTCGCTTGCTCCGGGCCCCCAGATCCTCTCCAGTGCCGAGATTGACGTGTGGTCCCTCAGAGTCATGGAGATGGATGAGCCCGAGCCACAATCGGCATCGATGAAGTAGATCATCTCATCCCACTCACCATCGCTCGGGTGGTCGTTAACGAGAAACGTGTCACGGATCTCGATGTCGTTACCAGAATCTTCCCAAGTGCTGCCGAACAGGTCCCCTCCCCTCACGAAGTATACATCACCGGTGTGACCCGAACCACTATCGGAGAGCATCATCCTGAGATTCGTCACTCCCATCTGATCCTTCCATGTGAATGAGTGGAAGAAACCGGCTTCGTTGTCGAACACGTAATCCAGTCTCGAACCGTCGGAAGAGGTGGCGATAATCACCGCCGTGCTCCCTGATATGTCGGAGACGAAAGCATCCCACCCCATTGAGAATAGCGTGAATGACCATGCATTCCCCTCCTCGAGGGGGAAACTCAGAACCGACTGCGCGACACCGTTCTCGAAGGCCCCCAATTCGGAATGGGTAATCCTCCCCAGGAATGGGTTGTGGTTGAGCACAGCATGGCGCCTAGCCTCTGTCAGGCTGGAAATAGCGAGCATGTATGCAGTCCCATCCTCTTCACTGGTGCTAGCAACCACCAGCCTAGCAGTGTCGTCACTGTAATCCGGAGTCGAGAAGGTGTAGAGCCACCAGTCCCCAGTCTCCCATGCAGCGACTTCGAAAACACCCGATGAAGGGCCTCCCGAGTCTGACTGGCCTCCCGAGCACCCAGCAAGGGATGACGACAGTAGTACCACTAGGATTGCAAATGTGCGACTCGACCCCACGACTCACGCTAGAGCCGCCCCATCAAGAGCCTGACGCTTGTACGATTTCCCTAAAGGGACCCTAGCTCACCAGTCTTGGTCAGCATCCCAGCGATTACCACGCTGACGATGCTCATCAGCTTGATCAGGATATTCAGGGATGGTCCACTTGTGTCCTTGAACGGATCCCCAATCGTGTCCCCAACTACTGCGGCATTATGTGCATCGTCGCCCTTGGCGGCCCCCTCAATGTGACCTTGCTCTATGGCCTTCTTCGCGTTGTCCCATGCCCCGCCTGCGTTTGCCATGAATAGGGCCATCAGGACTCCGCTTGCAGTTGCTCCGGCAAGGGTTCCGCCCAGTGCAGCACTACCTAGTAGTAGACCGATTATCACCGGGCTCGAAATAGCGACAACACCTGGCATCACCATTTCGCGTAGAGCTGCCTTGGTAGAGATGTCCACGCAGGTGGCACTGTCTGGCTCCACTCCTTCACGTCCCTCCAGGAGTCCATCGATCTCCCTGAACTGCCTCCTAATCTCTGTGATCATGTCCTCTGCTGCACGTCCAACCGACTTCATCGTCATTGCTGCAACTACGAATGGTAGCGATGCTCCGATAAGTAGTCCGATCACGACCATTGGCTCCGTCAGGCTCAGGTCTGCTGCATCAAGCCCAGCACTGGTCTTGAAAGCGGCGAAAAGAGCGAGCGCGGTCAAAGCCGCACTGCCAATCGCGAAACCCTTCCCGATTGCTGCCGTGGTGTTTCCAATTGAGTCAAGACCATCGGTAATCTCCCTCACATCGTCTCCTAGTCCTGACATCTCGGCAATTCCTCCAGCATTGTCCACCACTGGGCCATAAGCGTCCACGGTCATGGTCACGCCAACCGTCCCCAGCATCCCCATAGCGGCCATTGCAATGCCGTATAGGCCGAGATTCCCTCCGCCCATCACGTGATCGGCACCGAAAATTCCTGCAGCTATTAGGAGAACTGGGAGGAAAACCGACTGCATCCCTACTGCAAGTCCCGCTATTGCGTTGGTTGCACTGCCAGTCTTGCTCGCTTCCCCGATGTAGGGTATTGCCCGGACCTTGAAGAAAAACACGTCCTCTATTCCCGTGTAGTACTCAGTAACTAGTCCAATCAGTATCCCGACGAGGGAACCGATCGCGACAGCTTGTATTACCGCGGTTGGTAACTCTAGGTAGTCTAGGGCGAAGTAGCCACCAGCGATGAACAGCCCCGCTCCAATGAATGTAGTATTCCTCAGAGCTGCTCCGGGATCCATGTTCTGCATTGCAGCGATCGAGAAGACGCCAATTATGGAAGCGATGTAACCAACTACTGCCAGTACGATCGGGATCATCACGTAGTCAGGGCCGAGATCATTCTCGTTGGCAGCTGCAATCACCATTGCTGCGATGATGCTACCAACGAATGACTCGAATATGTCTGCGCCCATTCCGGCAACGTCCCCCACATTGTCGCCGACGTTATCCGCGATGACGCCGGGGTTCCTTGGGTCGTCCTCAGGAATTCCTGCTTCAACCTTGCCAACCAGGTCTGCACCCACATCTGCTGCCTTGGTGTAAATCCCGCCCCCAACGCGAGCGAAAAGGGCTATTGACGATGCCCCCATGCCGAATCCAGCAATGTTTTCCACGGTCAGGAAATCGGTTTCAGTTAGGTAGTACATCAGAGAAATACCGGCTAGCCCCAAACCCCCTACGGCTAGCCCCATCACTGCACCGCCATTGTATGACGTGGTTAGTGCGGCTGATTGGCCACCATCGGCGGCAGCCTGTGCCGTACGGCCGTTCGCACTAGTGGCCGACCGCATTCCAGAGAATCCTGCAGCGACACTGCAGAGTGCCCCTATGATGAATGCGATCATGGTTTCCATGCCGAGGCCAAGAAGAAGGAGGATTGCCACGCCTACAATGAATCCGGAGAGCAACTTGTACTCCGCGTAAAGGAATGCCATCGCACCATCTTGGATTTGCCCGGTTATCTTTGCGACAGTCTCGTTTTCGATCTTAATTGAATTTACCTTGTTGTACAGGAAAAATGCAACGACAAGCCCGAAAAGACCCGCTGCAATCCCTATAATCCCTAGTTGTTCTCCATCCATAGTTACACCATCAGTTCGGCTCGCTGAATAGAGTTCTCTATTTAATCCAAATCCAATTGCAAAACTACCGTCGCCGATTAACCAATATTTGTATGGATTGCCGAGGCAAATGAATTCAGAACGCCAGCACCGTCGTGTTCGCGTTGGAAGGCATCCATTTCTTCCTCGGAAATGTGACCCCATTCGAATGCTCTTTCCACTCTCGCCTTGGCTGCTTCGGGATGAAACTGAACCCCCCACGCAGGGAGGGCCTGGCCATCTTCACCCATCACTCGAACTGCGGTCACCCTATTGTGTTCCGCTGAACCCAGTAGCAAGCAACTTTCCGGGACGGTAGTCACGTGGTCTCGGTGGGAATAAAGGGCAACTGGAGCACCACCCTTTCCACTACCTCTGGAGTCAAACAGGTCGTCCGACAAACCATCCGGGTTCAGTGCAAGTTCCCAAACTCCACTTGACATGGAATTCGCTCTCTCGACAGTGGCTCCAAGTGAATGGCAGAGGAGTTGGTGGCCAAAGCAGATTCCTAGTGTGGGTATTCCCATTCTGGATGAGCACCTAAGTAGCGATCCACCGCCATCCATCCATTTCTCCCACATTGTCACATTCATCCTAGAACCGCTACAAACGACAGCATCAGGTTCGATAGATTGGATCCAAGACTCAGTCAAACCATCATCCCCATGTAGGGGCATGGCTACTCTTCTGAAAATCACCTCATTCCCCGACATCTCCATGCTGCAATCCCCCCAGAACGGGTACTCGTAATCCCAATTTGGCACGTCATCCTCAGATAGTTCGACTAAGCCTTCGTCCTGCGCCCGAACACCAATTTCTTCCGATTGCATTTGAGGGGTGACTAGCAGAACCTCCACCGCGCTCCTTTCAGCAATCGGTTGTATGACCTCTTGATTTCCACCATGCCCGAACTCCGATCTCTCGACCAAGAGGTCGATAAGGATGACTCTGGTAACCCGCCCCACACTATCCCGAAGAGGCAATTCTTTGAAAGACCCCTGCCTCTCAAGGACGATGAGCAGCATGGTCGACAAACAACTAATTCTGGATTCGGTCGGGCCCGTCCAAGCAGTTCTAGATGCTCATGACGGGGTGGTAAACGTAGTAGACACGACTGATGGAGTGATCATGATTTCCCTAGAAGGAGGATGCACTGGGTGCAGTGCAACACCCATGACTGCTATGCAGATTTACTACTCTCTGATGAAGCTAGACCAGGTTGAGGACGTCGTTTTCGTCAATGGCGAGCTTCCCGCTTACATGCGCTCTTTCATAGATGACAAGCTAAACTCGGAGTAAGTCACTCCTCATTCTGGGATTTCATTATACTGTGAGGGTTTGCCTCTCCTTGGACGTCCTTACCCTTGATGTTCATGACCGATGCCAATGCCATCATTGCTGCAATCACCGCAAAGGGTCTTGCTATTTTCTTGGAACCCCAGATCTCTCCTCCCGAATAGTGTAGTGAGAACAGAAGTGCAGCTGAAGCTAGGCATATGGTGGCGATTACCCTCTGTGCCAATATTTCGCTCTCCGTTGTCCTCGATAGTGACCCTATTGCCATCCAGAGGAAGGTCGCCAAGCTACACAGCCCCAATGAAGCAGCCTCAATGAACTCCAGGTATTCCACATCCGACCCTGCGGGGGGCAGTTTGAGTATCTTCTGATAAATCAATAACCCAATATATCTCCCTTTGAATGCACTCTCGTGGGCACTTCTCCTAGATCCAGATGGTCCAATCGCGACGACTCTTCATACCAAGTGAGTAAGCCCGAAGTCAAAACCAGAAAAAAGACTAGATTTAGCGAATGGGCTAAGCCGAAATCCGACTCATCGGCGCCTATACTGATTGTCGGACAGTTGACTAGCCTAGTATCACTCATGATGTTCCACGCTGGGACTGAGTCTTCGGGCTCAGGAAGCATGGAGGGTGCCTCAATTTGGGCATTGGGCGAATCTGCTCTCATTGTTACATTAGTTTTCGGGCTAATCTCATTTCTGTCCCTTTTCCGAGTTTCAATTTCCCACAAGGCACCTAAACGGAGGCGAAGAATCGCTAGAGTTTGGCTACTAGCCGTAATCCTTGCTACGCAACTGACTTGAGTGACTTTGCCTTGCGACTGCTGGTTATCGCCCATGCACCCCCTAGCCAGAGTGATATTTGCTATTTCAGGCACAATGACCTTTGTTGGCTTTTTTTTCATGAGCACCGGAACCACGATACCTTTCTTCGATTCCCAAGAAGAAGTGGAAATAGAGTTCGCTTTTTCGGGTCAAAGTGCCACCCTACACTTCGAGCAGACTGAATCGCCATCCAACAATGGCTGGGCAGTATACTCTTTTGGACAATACTTGGACGATGATGGAGATGGGAACTGGGATGATTGTGGAATTCTTGAGATCTCCCTAACCAACGATTCAGAGGTGGACTTCTTCTATCCCAATTGTGACAATTCAACCAAGAGGGAAGAGGTAGCAGAGATGATTTACGTAGGCCAGCTGTGCTTTGACCCGACCAATGAATCTTCATCTATTTGCAACGAAGGGAATTACAGTTTCGAATCAAATGTTTTCGTCAAACTCTCTCAAGAGTTCGGGCAAAATGACGACCAATCTCTATTTTCACGTATTATCGGATGGATTGTGGATGGTTTCGCCACTGGTAGGACAATTCTATGCGCCTCCTTTCCCTTGATGATACTGGGGGCATTCTTAGCCCTCTTACTGTCTGATGAGGACGAGCAAACCCCGAAAAAGACGAGTGGAGGTCCCACAGCCATATGGCGGGCTTACTCCCTCACGGGCCAGGAGAGGGGTGACGACGGTCTTCCGAAGGCATTCAGCAGGCATTCCGAGAAGAAGGATATTTTCAGGAAACCAAGGAAAGGAAATCGCCTCGGGGGGGTCCACAAATCTGGGGGGCTCTACTTGGATGGCTGGACCGATGCCGACTCCGATGCCGCGTACAAGAAAAAAGTCCAGGATCGCCGGGATAGATGAATCAACGCAAGATTGGCAGCAGCATCAGGAAGATTCCCACTATCACCATCGCCACTACGGCCCGACGGAGAAAATCGAAGATAGAATCGAGAACCATGCCGCTATACGGCCCACGCCCCTTGCCGACATAGATTCGGCGAGGCTCTTCCTCGTCCATCTAATTCCCTCTATCATCAGAATTTAGTTTGAATACGGGGATGCGGCTCATCTTGTGCAAGTTGGTTGTATGCAATCCCATGTACAGGTTCAAGACTTCCTGCTCACGTTCTGATAGATCTGATTCCGAGGGGTTTTCTACCTCCTTCATCGCCCACTCAAGCTCTTCGTAGGAAGCACCGATCTGTTCCTCATCGGTCCTCCCATCCCCCCACAAACCGTCTGTGGGGGGGGCTTCTCGGATTTCCTTCAGAATTTCCAATTCCTTCCCAATCGCATACACCTCCGATTTGAATAAATCAGCAATGGGGGAGATGTCCACACCCCCATCCCCGTACTTGGTGAAAAACCCGACTCCGAAGTCCTCTACTTTGTTGCCCGTCCCAACTACAATTCCGTTGTTAGATCCGGCAATGGCGTACAAGGTTGTCATCCGTAACCTAGCACGAGAGTTAGCAAGGGATAATTCGGAAATCCCATCTTCCCTCAATTCCGAGCAAAACTTGTCGTAGGTCAAAGATAGGTCGAAATCCCTACTCTCGACATTTCCCCACTTCGACTTCATCCATTCAATGTGGCGATTCGAGAGTTCATACTGCAACGGGTCCTGGTGGATTGGCATATTCAGAACAACAGTCTCCATCCCTGTCATTGCCGAGAGGGTGGAGGCCACTGCCGAATCTATCCCTCCCGAAACTCCAACTACTAGCGTCTCGATGCCATTTGCTTCGGCATAACCCCTGATCCAAATGGAGATTTCCTCAGATATTTTTCCCCAGTCTTTCACACTCTCCCCCTCCCTAGTGGCAAGCCATGCCATATTTCTTCAGACGCCAGTAATTGTAAGGCCAGGGGGTAAGGAAGCCCACAAACAGCATCAACGGCACTGCAGCATAATTCAGACCCAATTCTCCTTTTGTGAACAGGAGGTCAGTAAACTCCATCGAGATTTCCATCATTAGCATCGAGATGAAAGACATCCCCAGTGCGGTAGACAATGCGGTGCGAAAATCCATCTGGCCTCGAATAAGGAGGAACGTCTCAAGCATCACACTCGTTGCTAGTCCATTGATTAGTGGGAGAATTGCAAAGAAGTACCATTTACTAGAATATAACTCCAAATCTGCAGTTATCCCAGAGTAGGAGTAATATGCTAGAGTTCCGAATTCCCCTGCTGCACATCCAATCAGACACCACTTGGTATTGTTTGCAGATCTCCTCCAAACGCTCCTATCTCCCCAGTGGAAATCCTCTGTCTCGCCATCTACAGAGTAACCAATTGACCTGATCGCTCCACTCAGGAGGTCTTTGGAAACGTACTCGTGATGGATGATCGCCGATCCATCGAGGTGGCTGACTTCAGCCGAAGAAACCCCCCTTACTCCTTCTAGGACATTTCTAACTCGATTGGAGCACCCGTCGCAAGTCATTCCCCCAACGTCAAGGCGAATCGTCTCTGTCACGCTGCCAACTAACGCTTAGGGCATTTGAAGTCTTGCAAATTTGCAATTTTCATCCCTATTTCTTCCCCCTCAAGTTCAAGACGAACTCATCTGTCGCTTGACCGATGGTTGTGCCCAACTCACCTGGGAATCTAGACCCTGTGTCATTGGAGAACTCTCTAATGGAGTCGTGGGGGGAAGAAGCAACATTCTCGGAATCAATCGAATCAAGGAGGAACCTCGAGTCACCTTTCACCTTCCTCGAAGGCCCCCCAACGGCTAACGGTCGCCCTGGCATTCACCACGTCCTCTCTAGACTGTTCAAGGACATGGTTTGCCGATGGAAGACAATGGAAGGTCATGTTGTCGAGAGAAAGGGGGGCTGGGACACTCACGGCCTTCCCGTTGAGATAGAGGTTCAGAAGCAACTGGACCTAATGTCGAATGAGGCAATTGAGAATTATGGAATGGAGGCCTTCAACCAGAAATGTAAGGAAAGCGTTTGGACATACGAGGAGGCCTGGAGGGAGATGACTGAGAGAATGGGATTCTGGGTCGACATGGAAGATCCATATGTCACTCTTAACGATGAGTACATCGAGTCTGCATGGTGGTCACTGAGGCAGATGTTCGACAAGGGACTTCTTTTCAGAGGTCACAAGGTTCTCCCCTACTGTCCTCAGACCGGAACTAGCTATTCCACCCACGAAGTCTCACTAGGGTACAAGGAGGTATCCGAACCCGCAGTTTTTGTCAAGTTCAAACTGGAATCTGACGAAGCCTCGATTCTTGCGTGGACCACCACCCCATGGACGCTTCCCGGCAACGTTGGCCTTGCTGTAGGTCCCGAGGTAACTTACTGTAGGGTGAGAATCACCGAGCCCCCCTCGGAATCATGGGAGGGAAGAGGCGGCGCCGAGGTCGGAGAGGAGATCATCATGGCGAAGGATTTGATCGGGAGCGTCCTCAGGAACCATGCCGACGTGATCGCGGAGTTCCCCGGTTCCGAATTAGTTGGAAGGGCCTACTCTCCGCTGTTTCCCGGAGCAATCGATCGCGGAGAATCGAAGACCGCCTGGACAATAGTTGCTGCCGATTTCGTAACGACAACCGATGGAACGGGAGTTGTCCATACTGCAGTGATGTACGGCGAGGATGACTACAGACTCGGAATGGAAAAGGGATTCCCCGCACAACACACCGTTGGGATGGACGGAGCTTTCGTCAAAGGGATTCACGAAAAACTCGATGGCCGCTATGTCAAGGAATGCGATGACGACATCATCAATCTCCTAGTGGATAATGGATTACTGTACAGGGAGCACACCTACACACACGACTATCCCCATTGCTGGAGAACCGACCATCCGCTTCTGTACTATGCAATGGACAGTTGGTTTGTCAGAATGACTGCTGTCCGGGAGCAAATACTCGCTCACAATGAAAGTGTTGAGTGGGCCCCAGAGTGGACCGGGACGAAGAGGATGGGGGAGTGGCTATCCAACATCAAGGACTGGGCGATAAGCAGGGAGAGATTTTGGGGGACTCCGTTACCAGTATGGATTTGTCCAGATTGCGGTCTCGAGCACTGTATTGGGAGCATCGAGGAGATGTCCTCCATGAAGACTGAGTCTTCGCCGCAACCACCTGAGTTGCATCGTCCATACGTGGACGACGTCAGACTTGTCTGCCCATCGGAAGAATGCCAAGGGGAAATGGTCAGGGAGCCGTATGTGATGGATTGTTGGTTCGACTCCGGTTGCGCTTCTTTCGCCCAGTGGCATTACCCTTTCGAGAACGATGAGAAATTCTCCGGCTCATTCCCAGTGGACTACATCTGCGAGGCTGTAGACCAGACCAGAGGTTGGTTCTACTCTCTTCTGGCCGTAGCTACAACCGTGTTCGACGAGCCCTGTTACAGGCGCTGCCTTTCTCTTGGCCACATCCTCGACAAAGAAGGCAAGAAAATGAGCAAGTCCAGGGGCAATGTCGTCAATCCTTGGGATCACTTCAACAAGGAGGGAGCCGATTCTATCAGGTGGTACATGACTACCCAGAGTGCCCCATGGTCACCGACAAATTTCGATCCTTTCGGAGTAAGGGAGTCATACGCAAAGATGTTCCTCACCCTCTGGAATGTCTATAGATTCCATGCCGACTACGCTTCACTCGATGGCTTTGACCCAGAAGTCCAGTCTGGTTTTGTTCCTCCGTCCGACAGGAGCCCGCTAGATAGGTGGATTCTCTCTAAGGTCACGGAAATGGCAGACGGATTCCACCAAAACTTCGTCTCATGGGACTTCCACAAGGCTGGGAGAGGCTTGGAGGACTTCGTCGTCAATGACCTTTCAAACTGGTATGTCAGAAGGTCCAGGAGAAGACTCTGGGAAGAGTCCGACAGCAATGACAAGAGGGCTTGCCAACACACCTTGCACGAAGTCCTCTTGATTGTATGCAGGCTAATGGCCCCAGTCTCTCCATTCATGCCAGATGCCATCCACAGAGGCCTAACGGGAAACTCAGTCCACTTGGCAGACTGGCCAATTGGCTCAGACCTTGTGGACCGCTCGCTACCCACTCGTGACTTCGGGATAGAGCAGGAGATGTCGCTGGTCCGATCCCTTGCGGAGGCCGGGAGGAGGATTCGGGTCGAATCCAACAGGAGACAGAGGCTACCCTGCCAAACAGGATGGATAGTCGGTGGTCTCGACATCTCGAGATTCAATGACATCCTAGCAGAGGAGTTGAACGTCGAGGTACTAACTACCGAGGCCAATCTAGATGCCTTCCAGAAGATCGTCCTCGAACCGAATAGGAAGGTCCTAGGTGCGAAGTGCCGCTCTGACCTGCCTTCCGTACTGGCCCAACTGGATCTGGCCGATCCAGAGGAACTCCTGCTGGAGATAGAGGCAGGAATAGCCGCTCTAGGTGGTTATGAGATAACGATGGAAGACATAGAGGTAAGGAGGGCGGAGAAAGAAGGCTTCGCCGCTCAGACGCTCTCCTTCGATGAGGGCGATGTCTCAATCGTGCTCGACTTGCACACCGATTCTTCTCTCTTGTCCAAGGGCATGGCCAGGGACATCACACGCCGGATCCAAGCCAAGCGCAAGGAAATGGATCTCCGAGTTGAGTCCTCGATCAGACTCTCGGTATGGGTCGAGGGACTGACATTGGAAAACAGTGATTGGGAGCACGTGATCACAGAGACGAGGGCAGGGGAGCACTCGCTGAACCAGGGAAAAAAACCCAGTGATGCTGATACCTTCGAGGTCGACGGGACCACTGTGTCATTCCAGATTCAGTGACTACCCTCTGACAATACTGTGTTCTCAATGGGTCGCCTTGAATGCCTGAACTGCAATGAATGCCCCCGCCAACTGCGGAGCCATATGTAACCAGAGAACCTCTGTTAATTTCAATTTGCCAACTGCAACTAAAGAAATAGATACAGCAGGGTTGAATGAAGCCATAGAAACTACACCCACAGTAAGTGCTCCCGCAAAAACAACTGATGCTATTGCGAAGCCGAAGTAATGATTTCCAGCGGTTTTCTCTGAAGTAGCTACATTCAATATTACAAATACCAAGGCAAACGTAAACAATAATTCTGCTAATAGAACAGATGAATAATTATGACTGCTTAGCAACGAGTCTGCCTCTAATGGTATTTGGTATTCTTCAGTATAGATTTGTATAGACACTATAGCTCCAGTGATTCCAGCAAGAACCTGAGTGGAAATATATGGCAACACATCTGATTTATCACAGGCACCTCTAATCCAGATTCCCATCGTCACTGCCGGATTGAAGTGAGCCCCGGAGATATGTCCAAGTCCGTATATCATTACCATTAATGTTGCAGCAATTGGGAAGG
>Ga0315319_10000280_pt1 | contig 15516 bp, 13 predicted proteins | sample M1500m3416metaG_FD_203463 | JGI IMG/M metagenome (GOLD analysis project Ga0315319, IMG submission 203463) | Ammonia-oxidizing marine archaeal communities from Monterey Bay, California, United States - M1 500m 3416 | ecosystem: Environmental > Aquatic > Marine > Intertidal zone | place: USA... | reverse complement strand
GTTCTAATTGTGATTCCGCAGTGAGTTGCAAAGGCCATCTCTAGTAAGGTCACTATTACCCCACCATCACTCCTGTCGTGATACGCGCTGATAAGATTATTTTTGTTTAGTTGGTTTATTACTTTAAAGAAGCTCTTAAAAGTTTCACTATTGTCTAGGTTGGGTGCAATATCTCCTAATTGGTTGAATACCTGGCCAAGGCATGACCCTCCCATTCTGTTCTTGCCAAAACCAAGGTCAATTAACAGTAACTCTGAGCTACTGTCCGTTTTAAGTAGTGGGGTTTTTTGTATTCTTACATCGGGCAGTTTAGAGAATGCACTAATTATTAGTGACAGAGGGGCGGTTACTGATTTCTCTTCACCATTATCGCACCATGAACTCTTCATTGACATTGAATCCTTTCCTACAGGAATAGTTAGGCCTAGTTCTGGGCAAAGTTCCATCCCTACAGCCTCTACAGCCTCAAACAGTCGAGCATCCTCTCCAGGATGGCCGCTAGCTGACATCCAGTTTGCAGAAAGGTTTATGTGCCTTATGTCTTCTATATATGCTGCCATCATGTTGGTTAAGGATTCACCTATACTCATTCTTGCAGCAGATTTAGGGTCACACAGTGACAGTGGGGTTTTTTCTCCTATAGACATGACCTCGCCATGATAGCCCTTATAGTCAGCTAATGAGATAGCACAGTCAGACACAGGAACTTGCCAGGGCCCAACAAACTGGTCCCTAGCAACCATACCAGTGACTGACCTGTCTGCAATTGTGATTAAGAAGCTCTTGCTTGCGACAGTCGGGAGCAATAGTATTCTATTAATGGCGTCATTTAATTCAATTCCAGAATAGTTCAGAGGTTTCAGTTTTTGTTGCTTTGATGTTACATCTTTAATTGTTTTTGGCGGATTTCCTAAGAGTATGCTCATTGGCATATTTATAGGTTCATTTTTTAATAGTTCATCTTTTAAAACAAGTGACTTCCTTTTAGTAGCTATACCTAGTACGGCAAAAGGGGCACGTTCACGCTTACATATTTCAGAGAACAGGTCTAGGTTTGTTTCTTCTATAGCTAGTACGTATCTCTCCTGGGACTCGTTACACCATATCTCTAGTGGAGACATTTGTTTATCGTCGCTTGGTATATTTCTTAGCTCGAATTCACCGCCCATACCTGAATCATTGACTAGCTCTGGTAAGCCGTTTGATAAGCCTCCTGCACCTATATCGTGAATAGAGACTATGGGGTTGTCCTTTCCCATATTTATGCAACTATCTATAACCTCCTGAGCGCGTCTTTGCATTTCAGGGTTTGCACGCTGTACTGATGCAAAATCTAGGTCCTCTGTTTGGTCACCACTACCTACAGAAGAGGCTGCGCCACCCCCAAGTCCTATCAGCATTGCAGGACCACCAAGCACAATCAATAAGCTGCCATCAGGTATGGTTCCCTTTTCGATATGTTTTTCTTGTATATGGCCCAGTCCACCTGCTAGCATAATTGGCTTGTGATAGCCACGCACCTCCCCGTCGTCTGTCAGTTGTTCGTAGGTTCTAAAGTATCCCAATGTGTTAGGTCTGCCGAACTCATTATTGAATGCTGCAGCTCCAATTGGACCATCAATCATGATGCCTAATGGCGAAGTTATTTGTTCTGGCTTCCCATATCTAACTTCCCATGGATGAGTCTTGTTAGGAATATTTAAATTGGAAACCGAAAATCCACATAACCCAACTTTAGGTTTTGAACCTTTTCCTGTGGCTCCTTCGTCACGTATCTCCCCGCCTGATCCAGTTGCTGCGCCCGGGTGTGGAGCTATAGCTGTAGGGTGGTTGTGTGTTTCAACCTTTATAAGGATTGCTTTGTGCTCTTCAGATGACTGGTATACACCTTTAGTGTTGGCATAAAAGCGGTCACATGTGTATCCCTCCATTACTGCAGAATTGTCACTATAAACAGATAATAACCCCTCAGGGCTCTTGTTATATGAGTTTCTAATCATAGAAAACAAGCTTAAACCTTTCTTAATACCATCGATTGTCCAGTCAGCATTAAATATTTTATGCCTACAGTGCTCTGAATTAGCCTGAGCAAACATCATTAGTTCGATATCATTAGGGTTACGATTCAGTTTATTAAAGTTATCAACTAAGTATTCTATTTCCCCTTTATTAAGTGCAAGACCTAATTCTGTATTGGCCTTTTCAATAGCAACCATGCCATTACTTAGGACGTCTATTACATTTACTGGTCTGGGCTCAAATTCATCAAAAAGTGTATGAGCATCTTCGATTGACTTTAGTTCAGTTTCTGTCATCTTGTCCATAACAGTCGACAGAACCTGGTCTCTATTGTTAACGCCAATGTTGTCATTAAAGTGGTAAATTATTGCTCTCTCAATTCGAACAATATTTGGTATAGAGCATAGATGAACAATGTCAGTTGCTTTCGAAGACCAAGGAGATATAGTCCCCATCCTTGGAGTAATTATTATTGATGAATTCGTACTACCAGTGCACACAGTAGGGGAATAGGAAAGCAGGTTATTTAAATGTGAAATGTCTTTATTAGATAATGCTTCAGATAGGTCTGCAAAGTGGATAAACTCGGTCTCCAGGATTTCAAGATCAGTCTGTATAGTTGATAATTTGTCTTGAAGTGCTTGAGTTTTGAAAGCACTTAGCGCTTTAATTCCCCTGTGGGTGTGAATCATAATTGCCCCATAACCTCGTCTGAAATATCGGCATTGTGATATACCTCTTGGGCATCATCTAGGTCCTCTAGTCGGTCGATCAACTTCATAAACTTTTCAGCGTCTCCTAAGTTTAGTTCAACCCTGCTTGCTGGTTCCATTGTGATTTCTGCATGAGAAGGGCTGAGTCCAGATTCAATAAGGGCATCTTTAACAGTAAAAAAATATTCTGGACTGGTTACAACGTCAATTGAGTTGTCATCATTGGTCACAATATCATCAGCGCCAGACTCTAGTGCTATCTCCATTATCTGTTCTTCATCACCAGACTCGAAACTTATAAAGCCTTGCTTCGTGAATAAGTAAGAAACAGAACCGTCCGTACCAAGCTTGCCTCCATGCTTTGAGAAGGCGTGCCTAACGTCTGCTACAGTTCGATTTCTATTATCGGTCAAACAGTCAACCATAATTGCTGTCCCCCCAAGACCATACCCTTCGTATCTTACTTCTTCGTAATTATCTCCATCAATGTCTCCTGATCCACGCTTAATAGCATTGTCAATGGTATCTCGTTTCATGTTGGCTGCCAGGGCTTTATCAATTACAGCACGAAGTGATGGGTTGTTTTCAAGTACCGCTCCACCTGCTCTTGCGGCTATAAATATTTCTTTTATTATTTTGGTAAAAATTTTACCGCGCTTAGCATCCTGAGCCCCTTTACGGTGTTGAATGTTATGCCATTTACTGTGTCCAGCCATCGCTATCCTCTCTGTCTATTTTATTGCTATGCAATTTTATGCTGTGAAGTCTAGTAGTTTTTGTATAGATTGTTTTGCTTTGTTTGAAGTCTTTGTGTCTATAAATATTTCGTTATCACCGTTCCTTAGTACTGATAGGCACTTATCTAAGCTGTTCATTGCCATCCACTCACAGTGTGCACACGATTCACAGTCAGCACTCTCTCCCATTGTGGGTGCTTCTATCAATTTTTTATCTGGAGCAGCTTCTCTCATTTTGTGAAAAATTCCATTATCGGTTGCCACAATAATTGTTTTCTCTTTTCTTCTACTTGCCTCTTTTATTAGTGCTGTTGTTGAGCCAACAAAGTCGGCCAATGATATTACTTCTTTAGGAGATTCAGGGTGCACAAGTATTGCGGAATCAGGGTTAAGACTTTTTAGCGTCTCTAATGCATCAGCTTTAAATTTTTCGTGGACTACACATGATCCATCCCACAAAATCATATCGGCACTTGACTGTTCCTGTACGTAATTACCAAGGTGCTTATCTGGAGCCCAAAGTATTTTTTCACCCAACTCGTGTAAATGATTGATAACGCTGACAGCGCTGCCTGATGTTACCATCCAATCAGCACGAGCTTTAACTTGTGCAGAAGTGTTTGCATATACAACAACCTTCCTGTCTGAATGTTTATCACAAAAATCAGAGAATTCATCTGCATTGCAGCCCTCATCAAGAGAACATGTAGCGTTCATATCTAATACATGAATATTTTTTTCTGGGGACAGTATCTTCGCAGTTTCACCCATAAACTTAACCCCAGCCACTATTATAGTTTTGGCGTCTGAGTTGTGACCAAAGCGAGCCATCTCAAGGGAGTCAGAAACAATTCCACCAGTTTCATCTGCGAGAGACTGTAAATCTGAGCTTACATAGTAATGAGCAACCAAAACAGCGTCCTTTGCCTTCAGCTCAGCTTTGATTTGCTCTCTTAGGGACATATTATTATTTGATTGTTTTGATGTTTAGTTCTCTTAGTATTTTTTTGGGAACCTCTGCCGGCGCATCAGTCAACATACATGCAGCCGTTTGAGTTTTAGGGAACGCTATAACATCCCTTATTGATTCACTTCCAGTCATTATCATTACAATCCTATCGAGTCCAAACGCTATTCCACCATGAGGTGGGCAGCCGTACTCAAGAGCATTCAGCAAGAAACCAAACTTTTCTTGTGCATCTTCTTCGTTTATTCCTAAGATTTTTAATACAGTTTGCTGCATTTCAGTTTGATGTATGCGTATAGATCCACCACCAATTTCAGAGCCATTTATTACAAGGTCATATGCCTTCGATAGAGCCGCTTCAGGGTTATTTATTAGTTCTTCAGAGCTAACACTTGGCGCTGTAAAAGGGTGATGTACTGCACTTAAAGAGCCATCAGAGTTAGTATCAAACATAGGGAAATCTACAACCCATATAGGCTCCCAATCAGAACTATATATTTTCAAATCGTTAGCTATTTTTTCTCTAAGATTACCTAAAGACTCATTAACAATTTTTGTTTTATCTGCACCAAAGAATATTATGTCGCCAGTAACAGCCTCAGTATTACTGATAATCTGAGATATTACTTCATCTCCCAAGAATTTTAATATTGGAGAAGACGGGCCATCCTCATTAAGCTTTATGTATGCCAACCCCTTGGCTCCATAAATTCCAACATACTTAGTGTATTTGTCTATATTTTTTCTACTTATCGATGCTCCGCCAGGTATCTTAAGTGCAGCCACTCTGCTAGCATTGTCGTTAGCTGGTCCAGAGAAAACTTTGAAATCAACACCCTTCATTATCTCATCCATGTCAACCATTTTCATAGGTATGCGCATATCAGGACGATCAACGCCATACAGATTCATTGCCTCTTGGTAGCTAATTACTGGGTACTTAGAAGGCAAATCAACATCGATAACAGACTTAAACATTTCCCTTGTCATCTCCTCCATCATAGACATAATCTCGTCCTCACTCATAAATGAAGTCTCAACATCAAGCTGAGTAAATTCAGGCTGTCTGTCAGCTCTAAGGTCTTCATCTCTAAAGCACTTAACTATCTGATAATAGCGCTCGAAACCAGACATCATTAGTAACTGTTTAAACAACTGAGGTGACTGTGGTAGTGCAAAAAATTCACCTGGATGCGTTCTGGAAGGAACCAAATAATCTCTCGCACCTTCAGGCGTAGCTTTTGTTAGAAATGGAGTTTCTATATCTAAAAAATCATTTCTATCCATAAAGTCACGCATAAAGTGTGTAACTTTAGATCGCAACCTTAATTTAGATTGCATTTCTTCTCGTCTAAGATCTAAGTAACGATATTTAAGCCTAACTTCTTCTGACGTGTCTGTTGAGTCGATTTGAAATGGTATGGGTTTTGAGTTGTTGAGAATTTCAATATTTGTAGCGACAACTTCAATTTGGCCTGATGAAATTTTTTCATTCGTCATACCTTCAGATCTAGCGATTACTTGACCAGTAACTCTAAGAACAAATTCAGATCTAACACCCTCTGCGATGCTAAAAGTTTCTTGTTGTTCTGGGTTTATGATAATCTGAGCTATACCTTGCTTGTCCCTGAGGTCTAGAAAAATAACACCACCGTGGTCTCGTCTACGGTTAACCCACCCGCATAGATCAACAGTTTGGTCAATGTATTCTTTATTTAATTCGCCACAGAAATGTGTTCTCATAATTTTCCTTAAGCAGCCTAAGCTGTATATTATTTGTTAATCCGGCGCAACAACTCCGGTAGAAATAATCAGTTTGAATGCTTCATCAACACTCATATCCAAGTCTATTACATCTTTTTTTGGCATCATAATGAAGAATCCAGAGGTTGGGTTTGGCGTTGTAGGGACATAAATGTTTACTATGTCTTCACCAATATTTTTTTCTACTTCGCCATGATAACTGCCAGCTTGAAAGGCTATTGTCCACATTCCTTTTCTAGGGTATTGGACAAGCACAGCCTTCTTAAAGCTATCACCGGAGGCGCTAAGTACTGTATCTGAAAGCTTCTTTATTGACTTATAAATACCTCTGAAACCAGGTATTTTATTGAGCAACTTGTCCCATAATTTTATAGCCTTCCTGCCGATAAAATTGTTTACTAATGCCCCAGTTATAATAATTATAAGCAAAACTATAACGATGCCTGAGCCTGGTATGGTTTTGTCTAGATTAAATATAGTTTCCGGTAAATATTGTGGTGGAATTATATTGTTAACCAACTCTAAGAAGAATTTTATAACAACTATACTTAGCCCTAATGGGATCCAAAAAAGTAGGCCAGATATGAAATAGTTTCTTAATTTTTTCAACTGTATTCAATAAAATAACTAAAAAACGTTATTTTAGCATAATGAGTAATATATTGACGTATTCAGATTGCAATTTTCGTGCCATTGAAGCGAAAAATTAATCTATTGGTTTTGGAGTTATAAGATAGACTCTTCTTCTCTTAAAGTTAAGATTTCATAGCCCTCATCAGTTACTAGTATTGTGTGTTCCCACTGTGCAGATAGCGACCTATCTTTAGTAGTTACAGTCCAACCATCGACTTTTGATGTTGCAACCTGATAATCACCCAGGTTGATCATGGGCTCAATAGTGAAAGTCATGCCTTCCTCCAGTATTGGACTATTATCAACTTTACCATCATCGTAATGAATCACCTGAGGTGCTGCATGAAAGTCGAGTCCAATACCATGACCGCAGTAATCACGAACTACTGAGCAGTTATTTTTTTCAGCATGAGTGCCTATGGCTCTTCCAATCTCGCCTAGACGGATACCTGGTTTGACTTGTTCAATACCAATATACATACACTCTTGAGCTACCCTGCATATTCTCTGAGATTTGACACTTGACTTACCAACAATAAACATTTTAGATGTGTCGCCATGGTAACCATCCTTTATTACTGTTATATCAATATTTATGATGTCGCCTTTTTTAAGTAATTTGTCACCAGGAATTCCATGGCAGACAACATTATTAATACTCGTGCAAATAGATTTTGGGAAGCCGTGATAGTTCAATGGAGCCGGTATACATTTCAGCTCGTTTACTATGTATTCATGACACAATTTGTCAAGCTCATCGGTACTAATTCCAGCCCTAACGTGTGGACCAATCATATCTAAAACGTCTGCTGCAAGCTTTCCAGATGTACGCATTTTATCTATTTCATCTGGGGTTTTGATTGAGATAGACATATAAAATTAATAGTCTATTATGATCTATTCATTGCACGCTTTTCTAAAGCTGCTATACGATCCTCTAGCGGAGGGTGTGACGACCATAAATGCATTAAACCAGACTTAGGTTTTTCCCCAATTCCGAAAGCTGCTAACTGCTCTGGTAGTGCTTCAGGCTCCCTCTGTGATAGGCGTTTAAGAGCGTCTATCATGTTCTGATGTCCTGCCAAGTCAGCTCCGCCAGTGTCGGCAACAAACTCACGTTTTCTAGAAAAATACATAACAATTGTTGCAGCAAGAATTGACAATATTATTTGAGAGAATATTGTTGTAATGTAGTAACCAATACCATATCCACGTTGATTTTTCAATATAACACGATCTACTATATGACCAATTATGCGAGACAAGAACACTACAAAAGTATTAACCACTCCCTGAATCAATGTCAATGTAACCATATCACCATTAGCGACATGGCTCATCTCATGACCAACTACAGCTTCAGCTTCACCCTTTGTCATCGACTCTAGTAGACCACTTGAAACAGCTACAAGGGCACTATTTTTACTCATCCCTGTGGCAAATGCATTCATTTGCGGTGATGGGAAAATTGCCACCTCTGGCATTTTAATACCAACAATTTTGGCTTGCTTTTCAACGGTTTCTATAAGCCACTTTTCTGAACTGTTGCTTGGACTGGAGATAACTACTGCACCAGTCATACGTTTAGCCATCCATTTAGATATGGCAAGAGAAATGAAGGCACCACCAAACCCAATAACTCCAGAAAATACTACCAATGCTTGAACATTTAGGTCAGACCCGTTCTGTGCTAACAAGCTATCAACGCCTAGTATGCTTAGTGTTATGCTGAGAACAAACATAATTGCAATATTTGTTAATAGAAATAGAAATATTCGTTTCATTGTCACCTTTTTAAAAATAAAATTATGAAATATATATATGGATATTATCATACTTATTCAAGTAACAATCACTACATTTATATGTATAAATTAGAATACATATATTTATTGTATACTTTGTTTTGTTGTATCACTAAAGGAGAATTATATTATGACACCAACCCCGCATATAGAATCTGATGTAGGTGACTTTGCTAGCACTGTCTTGATGCCAGGTGACCCTTTGAGAGCTAAATATATCGCCGATAATTTTTTAGATGATGTAAAAACCATTAATAAAGTTCGCGGCATGCTTGCTTTTACTGGTACATACAAAGGCCGAAAAGTTTCTGTTATGGGTAGCGGTATGGGGATGCCGAGTATGGGAATTTATTCATTTGAACTATTCAAATTTTATAATGTAGAAAAAATAATTAGAGTTGGCTCTTGTGGTGCCTATACAGAAGACCTGAATCTTTATGATGTAGTAATAGTTGACCAGGCATGGAGTGAGTCTAGTTTTGCTAAAACTTTGGGAGTCTCCATGGATGATAGATTATTTGCATCAAAAGATTTGGTGAAAAAATTAGAAAATTCCGCAACAAGGCTTGGTATCGACTTTGTAAAAGCCTGTACCCATTCAAGTGATGTTTTTTATCGTCAAAATTTTGACGATTTTATGAGAATACGTGATGATAATGGCTGTTCAGTGGTTGAGATGGAGGCTTTCTCGCTGTATGCAAATGCTATAGCTACAGGGAAGCAGGCGGCCTGTATTGTCACAGTGTCTGATTCATTAGTAACACACGAATTGACTTCATCAGATGAACGCCAAAATGCTTTTACTAACATGATGAAAATAGCACTAGAAGTGGCTGACTAATCTATCCACCTTATATTTACAGTAACTTGTATATTGGTAATATTAATTACAGGTAGTGAAAGCTTATATCTGTAGTTATTTCAGAACTAAGACTATTAATTACTGGACAAGTGTTTGCTGTTAACTCTAGAAGCTTGCGTTCCTTTTCGCTATACTTTTTTGGAAAATGAATATTAATTCTAATTGCACTTATCCTTCTAGGGTTAGCAGACATTTCTTTTTTAACTATCGCCTCAGTACCATCAATATCTATAGAGTGCTGACTAGCTTTAATACCCATAACAGTTATCATGCAGCTTGCTAGTGATGTAGCTACAAGGTCTGTAGGCGAGAATGCAGCCCCTTTACCATTATTATCAGTCGGCGCGTCTGTATGCATGGTTTGGCCGGATTTTAAATGAGTTAATTCAGTTCTAAGGTTGCCCAAGTATTCAACTTTTGAAGTGGCAGACATAATATAATTCTCCCAGGATTGATCAATTTATAGGTATAAGATACACTGTATACCAATAACTGTGAGCCACATTACTTACATTAATAAATTCGGTTGTACAATAATAAATACTAACTAACCTATATATTGAGATAAATGAATACAGGCGATATGAAAGATTATGTTGACACTATACAGCACCCTATACATACTAAAAGGTATAGAGATGCTTGCAAGAAAAGATTAGATTTGGATGGAGTTCTGGTATTAAAAAACTTTCTTAATTCAGACTCTATTGACACTATATTGAATGAGGCAAAAAGACAAGAACACCTTGCATACTATTGTGCAAACTATCACAATGTATTTTTAAAGCCTCTTAACGAGTCGCTGCCATTAGAGCACCCTCGCAACAAGAATATTGTGTCATCTAAGGGTTGCATAGCAGATGACCAAGTGTCAGAAGACTCTCCATTAAGGTTGCTATATGAATCAGAAGATTTTCAAGATTTTCTGTGCACCGTTTTGGGTGAACAATCTTTGTATAGATATGATGACAATCTATCATCAATCAACATTCATTACGCTAGTAGCGGGCAAGAATTGGGTTGGCACTTTGACAACTCATCATTCGCTGTAACGTTATTGATACAAAGCCCTACAGAGGGGGGCGTGTTTGAATATATTAGGGACTTTAGGTATGCAAACAATAAAGAAAATTATGACGGCATCGATAGCTTAATCAGAGGAGCTTTAAAGCCTAACGTACTCCCTGTTACACCAGGATCTTTGGTCTTGTTTAGGGGCAAAGAGGCCATACATAGAGTTACACCTGTTGCGGGTGACAGGGTCAGAGTTATGTCGGTTTTGGCTTACAATTCTAAGCCTGAAGTATCACTATCTGAATCTGCAAGAGTGACATTTTATGGCAGGCTGGGCTAGTATCCATTTTTTTTAATAATCACACGCATTTCTCACTTTAAATTACTTTATAATCTATTTATTTTTTATAGTAAAGGGGTAATTAAATGAAATTCAAGCTTTTAGGCGTATTATTTGCAGTATTCATGTTGGCTAGCTGTTCAGCTGAAAACGTTCTTACAGATATTCCAGGAACGATCGATAACTTAATAACCAGTATTTCTTCGTAAGCCAACTTATAGCAACGCTGCCAGACAATTAATTGTCGGGCAGTTTATAAAGTTTGTCTTTCCAATAGGTTGGTTTTCAACTAAAGAATCGCTATTTCTTTTCACTGTATGCTTATATTATTCATGCAGTTTTTTTCTTTTCTTATTTTTAGTGCAGTCCTCAATCGCTCTTGAGTTTACGGTAGCTATTTAAAGCTCTCACCATTAATGGTGAACCCACTATCGAATTAGACAGAGATACATCACACCTAAATGCTATGTATCAGGTAGTCACTGGTACTCCATATCCTTATGACGATGACCCTTATCGTACAGTTATCACTAAATAACTATTAGTTTTGATATAATCTATGTGAAGTATGAAATTAGCGTTAGGCTAATGACTACAAGTGAGAAGTGGGGCGAGAAACGGGGCTCGAACCCGCGACAACCGGAATCACAATCCGGGGCTCTACCAACTGAGCTATTCCCGCCATAAATATTTTGGTACGCCCAAGACGATTCGAACGTCTGACCTACGGCTTAGAAGGCCGTTGCTCTATCCAGCTGAGCTATGGGCGCATAAACCGCAGTACACTCTAGCAATTTATTTTTTTTTGGCCGGAGTGGATGGATATTATCTCCAAACCGCATTAAACCTTGTATGAGTTTACGAGGATTTAGTGCATTAATAAGTGCATTAGCACAATTAAATATCGACCTTTTAAAGCAAGATATTATAGTCATGTTCCAAACAATTCAGCAAGTTTTTTACAGCATGAATGGCATCACCATCTATCCACATTGTATAAGCCCCAATAATTACTAAATTTAAGTAATGTTGCAAGCTTATAATCAATTTGCTATGATGGTCTTCCCAAAATAAGAGACAAAAGGGCGTTAATATCATCCTCTTTCTCTAAGTTATCAATCAATTGAATAAGTTGATTTTGTTTAGACGATGAGATTACACCTTCAGTTAGTTGCACAAATTTTGTTTCAATCTCTGCATCACTCAAAGGATTGTCAGGGTCACCTCTTGCCTCAATATTTTCAAGTTGTAGCTTCTCTCCATTTTGTAAGGTAATAACAACACTTGCATAGCGTTTAGCAGGAAAAGCGTTTGTATGATTTTGGTTTTCTTCGAGTTTGATTTTGTTTTGAAGTTGTTTTATTTTGGTGTCATTAAGTGAACTTATACTCATCTCTTCTGGGCTAATTTTGCCCCTAACAAGGATCGCAGCAACAGGGTATCCAATCGAGTACTGAGCCTCATCGCTGGAAGTTGGAGCTTTATTTGCAAGACGTACTGCATTGTGAAAAGTGCTAATGTTAATCTCTTTAATGTCTTTTACATTGAAAGAGTATTGCTTTTGCAATCTAACAATGGCTTCAACTGCTGGCTGAGCCCAGCGGCAGATAGGCCAAGGCTTAAAATATTGGTTCAGTATTTCGTAACGAATAAAATAATCTTTTTCATCGGCTTGTGTAACGCATAGGGCCGGCGCACCGGTGAAACCCTCTTGTGCTAAAAAAACCGAACTAACGCCAGTAAGCGCACCCCAGCCAGCCCCATCTTTAACCATTGTTGGCTGGTCGATACAGCGCATCATTGGGCTTCTTGGAGCGTAATATTCAGCAATTCCTAGTGCGTGATTGAGTTGTCTTTTGTCCAATTTTAGAAGTTTAGCTCCCATTGCAGCAACACCGATTGCTGCCCAAGATCCTGAGGTAGGGTATTCATCTGTGTTTTTGTGTAATTCAATACCGCTACGTAAAGAAACCTCATAACCAATTACGAGTAGCTCTAAGAAATATTTACCGGAAATGGCTGTTTTATTATTAATTAAATTATCCGCCATGGACAACAGTGATGGCAATACAGTGGCACCGGCGTGACCTTTGGTTAATCTATGGCCATCGTGCGCATCCATTGAGTCGATTAGGATGGCACCAGAAAATGCCGCACCAGGAACTGAACAAGTACCATCAAATCCAAGTAAGCGAGAACGGCTTTGATCTGTTGGGCCAAAATTCATGGCTGCAAATTTTGCACCAATTTGTGATGCCTCCGTTGTGCGAGCAGAAAGGGCCACACCAAGGGTATCCAAAAGACAACGCTTAGACATGTTTTGCACTGTAATTGGCAACTCATTCCAGTCAATGTTGTAGATGAAGTTATAAACGTTATTCAACTTTTTCTCCTTAATAAATACTAGAATGTAATATGAACAATTGGTTATTGTTATTTAGATAAGGCTTTAGCCGATAATCATTAATTAGTTGTATGTTACTCACTTATTGAATTATAAGTCAATATATGATAATGTCGTTCAGATCGTTTTACACATGCTACATATTATTTTTCGAGACTTGATTTTATATATCTTGTAATGTAAAAGTTGAACAAACTATTGCGCAAAATGTATATGTAAGATTTATTTAGTTCATTGTATTGACTTTTAAACACAATAAAGAGGATAGCTAAGATAAAACAAAAAAATATTTTAAACGATATGGTGTCATATTCGAGGGGTAGATAAATGAGTAGTATTATTGACGATGTAAAAGAGATGGGTACTTATATTGACCGTCAGGTTGATATTGATTCTGTGGCTTCATTTAAAGGCAATGAGAATATTATAAAGCTTAATTTTAAATTTGATATTCAACTTATCAGAGAAGCGTTGGACGAAATCAAATCAAAGTCAGAGTTTAAAACCGTTTGGTCAGGTTTTCCTGCTCTGGCAATGACCAAAAGGAAAGGGCATTCAGCTGACAATGACAAAGATTTGGTGGGGCGGTATTATATGCGTGTCGATGATTCTTACCAGGAGATTGCTAAAGACGAGCTGATTGATGAAGCACAATTCAGTGAGCTAGTTGATATTTTTAAGGGTACTTATTTCGAAACTATTCATAAGGAGCTTGTAGCACGCTATCCAATTGGCAGAACGCGTATTCTTGAAAAAGGCAGTTTTAATTGCAACTCTTGGCACCGAGACCCAGAGCCACGACTCCACATTCCTATCTACACCAACCCTGGTGCGCTTTTTATTGTCAACCATCATTGCACACATTTGCCAGCCGATGGATCGGTTTATTTCACCGACACTAGGGCTTACCACACAGCCTTAAATGGAGGTGACCATCCAAGAGCGCATCTTGTTGCAGCGTTAGCTTATCCTGAATATCGCCCTAATTAATAACCAATTGTATTAATGAGACTGCTCGTGTTTTTATTACAAATAAAAAAATATTCTCAAAAGTAAATAATAATTGTTTCAATTTTTATTTATTAGTGTTAGAATGTTTGTAAATCACATTTCAAGATTGATAAGAAACTAATACTATTAATAGGATAGATTGTTTTATTTTTAGTAATGCTGTGCTTTTTTTGTCACTAATTTGTTGTGATTGGTGTTAGATATATTTTTGCTTTTTTAATCTTAGAGGAGAGTTATTATGAGTAAGGAGACAATTAACGGCTTGCCGTTACATCCAGCAATCTCGATGTACAAGGAAGAGGTGTTGGATAATACACTTTCGCGCCGTGAGTTTTTAGCGCGAGCTTCGGCCTTAGGTGCAACGACCGTGGCTGCGTACAGCATGCTAGGTTTGGTAGCGCCATCAGTGGCCATGGCAGCGTCAACGCCAAAACAAGGTGGGACAATGCGCCTACAAATGGACGTTCGTGGGCTCAAAGATCCACGCACTTACGATTGGTCGGAAATTGCTAACTATACCCGTGGTTGGCTAGAATATTTGGTTCAGTATAACGCTGACGGTACTTTTGAGGGTCGCTTACTGGAAAGCTGGTCAGCGAATGCCGACGCCACTCAGTACACACTGAATGTTAGAAAAGGGGTTAGATGGAATAACGGCGAAAATTTTACTGCTGACGATGTTGCACGCAATATTGTGGGATGGTGTGATAAGAGCCTTGATGGTAACTCTATGGCCGGTAGAATGAATAGCTTGATTGATGCTGATACAGGTAAGGCAGCAGCAGGAGCAGTTGTGGTTGTTGATGGTCATACAGTTCAACTAAACTTACCATCTCCAGATATTACTATTATTCCTGGTATGGCAGATTACCCTGGAGCTATCACGCATTCATCGCACACTCCAGAAACAATGTTGACAAATCCTATTGGTACGGGACCTTATATACCTGAGGGCCATGAGGTAGGAGTTAAGGCAACTCTGGTTAGAAATAATAACTTTAACTACCAATGGTGGGGAGAAGGGGCATACCTAGATAGAATCGAGTTTATCGATTATGGTACAGAAACTTCTGCTAAAGTAGCTGGTGCAGAGTCTGACGAGTTTGATATGAACTACCAGGTTGTGGGTGAGTTTGTTGATATTTTTGACAGCATGCCAGGTTGGCAGCAATCTTCAGCGGTGACTGCCTCAACAATTGTTATTCGTTGCAATCAAGATGCAGAACCTTACCAGGACAAGAACGTTC
>Ga0315319_10000278_pt1 | contig 15555 bp, 12 predicted proteins | sample M1500m3416metaG_FD_203463 | JGI IMG/M metagenome (GOLD analysis project Ga0315319, IMG submission 203463) | Ammonia-oxidizing marine archaeal communities from Monterey Bay, California, United States - M1 500m 3416 | ecosystem: Environmental > Aquatic > Marine > Intertidal zone | place: USA... | reverse complement strand
TCATCTCTTTACCGGCCTGAACAGCCATCTTGTTAATGTTCTCTTCAATAGCACTGTTTTCTATAGTACCGCTTACGATTACATTTGCTTCATCTACTTTGTTTACTGTAACTTTCACTACAATCCTTTATATATAATTACGTGATTTTATCTAAATAATGTTGAAATACCCATAATCGTTAAAATAATGGGAAAAAAGGGTATAGCAGAAATGCTATCCAGAGTGGATCTGGACAGCCAAAGGTCACTCTATTTGTATGTTCTTTTGATATCTTTTTCTATCTCGCCCGGTGCTGAGGCAATTTTCATAAACTCTGTCATAGTTAAAAGAGGCAAAGAGACTGCCAAGTAATATTTAGGGTCCAGCATCACTGCTTTACCCTCTTTGATCATACTTCTATATGGTAAAACAAGTGCATTGTCGCCTGAGTCAATTTTAAGAAGAAATTTATTGGTTCTCCTTCTCAAACTGTGCCCAACAAGCGTTGCACCATTTGGGAGTTGAAGACTATATGCTACATATTTATTGTCTTTTAACTTAGCGATCAAGTCCGTACCCTCACCTACCTCAATAGTGTCATCTACATAAGCCATACCCACCATAAATTGATACTTAGGAAGTTTTGCAAGTTTAAACTTATCTTTTACCGCATAAAGGTCGCCAAGGGCTGCTTGAAGCGACTTAAGTGTTGCATCAAATTGGCCATATTTAAATTTATCTTGAAGATATGCTGCTCCAAAATATGATGGGTTTTGTACACGGACTTCTTTTTCATTTACAAGTATATTAAGTGTTGCCAGCCAAGAGTTTGTGTTTTTCAATTCTTTGTTGGTAATCGTAATAACCGTCGTGCCTTTAAGGGGTGTAGTTACAGCAAGAACAGAAAAACCATTGGTTTTCAACTTTGACTTCACTTTATCTACACTCTGCGCTTTAGCCGCGTAATAGGTGCTGAGTACTGCAGGTGCAGGAGTACCTATAACCAACTTAGTACTTTCTGCTTCTGGTTTTGCACTCACCTGTACAGTAGCCAATGCCACTAAAAACGCCAATGTCATTTTAGTCAACTTCATCCATCTTCCCTTTTTTTATTTTTAACCAATCTTGCTTCAATTTGTTTGATTTTTACTTACCCTGAACTACAAGTTCAAAGCCCATCTCCTTAAAGGTTTCAACCACTTCGGCATCTATCGCTCTCATATAATCGATACGTTTTTGGTCCTTAAAGTTAAGTGCGTTGATCCAATTGTCCACACTTGCATAGCCTACGTGAAGTTCATTTGTCCCTTTAGGAATGTAGAAGTAGACGGAACATGGTGCAAACATACCTGCTTCAGGCACACCTCTGTTAAAGATAGAGTTTGAGAATTCAAAGTGACAAAGCATAGAGACCCAATAGGCATCATATTTGTCAAACGCCAAATCCATATCACTGTATTCAAATTTAAAGTCAATAAATCCTGCGATAATAAAGTTATGCTGAGAAAAACGTCCGTCATGATCCATTACAAAATCTTCAACAAATGTTTCCATATCATCAGGTTTCTCAAACTTTTTCATCATTCTTGTAAGTCCATTTCTTGGAAGTGGCTTTGCATGTTCAAATCTTTTTGACATTGTTGGTTTCATCTCTTTTTCCATCAATGCATCAAAAGAGCCCACCATGTCTGTAAATGTTTTTCTTGCATCTGCATCTTTCTCTCCAATGATGTTTAACATCGTATCTGGAGCAAGGTGTCCATACCAGGTATTATCATCTTTTGCACCATCAAGTATTTTATATCCAAAAAAGTTATATGGAGCATAGGCACCAAAATCTGGATTTTTAAGTAAAAGCGGTCTAACTGCTTCCTTATTCACAAGTCCAAAGAAAGAGATCATCTCTAAAGTCTTCTCTTTAAATTTATTGTAATAATGCACTTGGATATCTTTATTGGCAGCTACGGTAGAGTAACCAATGGTCTCTATCTTTTTAATCAACGCATCTAACTCTGCTATTTGATTGCCTTTAGAAGCGTGAAGCTCTGCAGTTAACTTTATCTCTGCCATGTTTTTCTGTACGTCAGCTTGCGCTACCCCTGCAAGTATCATAAACGCCAGCATAATCTTGTTTAATTTCATTTCCATTCCTCTAATTTCGTGCAAGTATTGCAGAAAAATGTCATATTTATGTAATATTTTCTATTTAATCGTATATTTATCATAATAAAAGTTGTATTAATATGCGTTTAAGCGCCGAATAAACTATGATGTTTCTCATTTTGAAGATGCTTTCTCTTATAATTAAGTTATAATCCCGCATGCATAAAAAGACCCATCAAAACATCAATACCTGGTACCAAATACACGGGAGATTAGATCTTCCATGGCGTAATACTGATGAAGCCTATTATATCTATCTCTCTGAAGTGATGCTTCAACAGACGCAGGTAAAGACAGTTTTGGAGCGTTATTATACTCCTTTTATAGAACGTTTTCCTACACTTAAAGCTTTAGGAGAAGCACCCCTGGATGATATACTGAAGATGTGGGAAGGATTGGGTTATTATAATCGGGCGAAAAACTTACACCAGACTGCTACGCTTGTAGATGAACTGCCTACTGATATAGATGAACTCATAAAACTCCCCGGAATAGGTAAAAATACTGCGCATGCAGTGGCTGCTTTTGCCTTTCATCAGCCTGTTCCCATCATGGAAGCCAATGTCAAACGTATACTTTGCCGTTTACACAAACTCAAAACCCCTAACGATAAACAGCTTTGGGACATCGCTTATGACTTAGTAGATAAAGTCAATCCCTTTGACTACAACCAAGCGATGATGGATATAGGAGCAACCATTTGTTTGCCTAGAAATCCTAAGTGTGAGATCTGTCCCCTTGGCGACATTTGCAAAGGAGAAGAAGAGCCTACACTTTACCCTACAAAAAAGAAGCGTATTGTGCCGACCAGAGAACATAACATACTTATCCATGTTTATGATGACAGAGTGTCACTTGCACAAAGGAAAGGAAAGTTCTTGCATGGACTTTGGGGATTTGAGAGTGTTGAAACTCCACTTTGTGCTGCGGAATTTATAGGGGAGGTCTCTCATGCCTATACACACTTTAAACTCACCTGTAAAGTCTATCTCTATTATGAAAATAGCCCTGAACAAATAGATTACTTTAGTGCAGAAGAGATTCAAAAGCTTGCCATCTCCAAAGTCGATGAGAAAATAGTTAACCTCTATAGTAAATTTCTAAAATACGATTAATCATATGGGCTTACTGCTGAAGTTATCGTAGTGTATAGCTTGAGTAAGTCACAGTTGCAAGGCAGTCTTTAGGCTTTGTGTAAAGACGTTCTAATAGATAATAGAAGATAGTTAAATTGTTTTTAGCTACAATGTGAAAAATATCTATAGGTTAGCATGATGAATAAAGAAGAAGAATTTGAACAAGCCGTGACTAAAGTCCTTGAACTTTTAGGAGAAGACCCTAAACGTGAAGGGTTACTTCAAACACCTAGCCGTGTAGCCAAAGCCTTAAAATTCCTTACAGAAGGATACGACCAAGATCCAAAAGAGATACTCAACCAGGCGCTTTTCAGCACAAGTAATGATGAGATGGTATTGGTACGTGACATCGAATTTTACTCTATGTGTGAACATCACATGTTACCCATCATCGGACGTGCGCATGTAGCGTACATACCAGATGGCAAAGTCGTAGGTCTCTCTAAGATTCCTCGCATTGTCAATGTCTATGCCAGACGTCTGCAGATACAAGAACAGATGACAGAACAGATTGCCGATGCTATTTTAGAGACGATCAAACCCAAGGGTGTGGCGGTCGTAGTTCATGCACGCCATATGTGTATGGAGATGAGAGGTGTTCAAAAGATCAATTCAACCACAGTAAGTTCTGCACTTCGCGGACTCTTTAAAAGTGATGAGCGCACCAGAAGTGAATTTTATAACCTTATTAACACGCCAACCCCTTCTAATTTTTAATATACCCACCTCCTTTAAGCTGTGATTACTTGATGCATACCAGGTAAATACAGTTAATTCGAAGCATAATTCTCCTCTTTACTATCAAATTTTATGTTAATTTAAGAATAATAGCGTATTATGCAGAAAACTAATTAGGACTAAATTAGTCTTAATTAAATTGAGTATCGTTTTCAAAGGAAAAATATGAAAGTCTATTTAGACAATAATGCAACAACTATTGTTGATCCAACAGTATTTAGTGAAATGGAACCTTATTTTGTACAAAGATATGGTAATCCAAATTCACTTCACTTATTTGCCAGTGAGACACATCCTGGTATCAAGGATGGTATGGAAAAAATTTATGCGGGTATACATGCCTCTAGAGAAGACTCTGTTATTATCACTTCTTGTGCCACAGAGAGTAACAACTGGGTATTAAAAAGTATCTATTTCGAATATATCTTGACTGGTAAAAAAAACCACATCATGATTTCTGAGGTAGAACACCCGTCTATCATCGCTACTGCGAAGTTCCTGGAGAGCATGGGATGTAGAGTGACTTACCTTCCTATTAACCATGAAGGACTTATAGATGCACAGACAGTACGAGACAACATTACAGACAAAACTGCTCTGGTATCCATTATGTGGGCAAACAACGAAACAGGTGCCATCTTCCCAGTAGAAGAGATAGGTGATATCTGTGAGAAACACAAAGTACTTTTCCACACAGATGCTGTACAAGCCATAGGTAAAACACCTGTAGATGTGCAGAGCTTTAATGTAGACTATTTGACTTTCTCTGCACACAAGTTTCACGGACCCAAAGGTGTGGGTGCCTTGTATATGAAAAAAGGTAAAGAGCTTATGCCTCTATTTCATGGTGGTTCACAAATGGGTGGATACCGTTCAGGTACACTCAATGTTCCCGGTATCGTAGGTATGGGGAAAGCGATGGAACAAGCTATTGAGGCACTTGACTTTGAAATGTCAGAAATAAGAGAGATGAGAGACAATTTCGAAGATGAACTTCTCAAAATAGAAGATACATTTGTAGTAACACCTAGAAGTAAAAGAACACCAAATACCATCCTTATCTCATTTAGAGGTATAGAGGGTGAATCTATGTTATGGGATCTTAACCGTGCAGGTATCGGTGCGAGTACTGGGTCTGCATGTGCAAGTGAAGACTTGGAAGCCAACTCAGTCATGGAAGCCATAGGTGCAGCAGAAGACTTGGCACATACAGCTATCCGTTTTTCACTGAGCCGTTACACAACAAAAGAAGAGCTGGACTATACACTTGAAACTGTAAAAGAAGCTGTAGCAAGACTTAGAGGTATCTCTAGCTCTTATGCATATGCGCCAGAGGGTCACGAAAGTGGTCTCGACTCGCATCATCATTAATCAATAATAATATATAAAGGAAAAATTATGGGAATAGATAGTTTAATAGGCGGTACCATCTGGGATGAGTACAGCGATAAAGTAACAAATTTAATGAACAATCCACAAAACATGGGTGAAATTACAGAAGAAGAATCTGAAAAAATGGGTGCTAAACTCATCGTAGCTGATTTTGGTGCAGAGAGCTGTGGAGATGCAGTAAGACTTTACTGGGCAGTTGATCCTGAAACAGACAAAATTCTTTCATCTAAGTTTAAAAGTTTTGGTTGTGGTACAGCTATTGCATCTTCAGATACTATGGCTGAACTTTGTAAAGACAAAACTGTTGATGAAGCAGTAAAGATCACAAATATTGATGTTGAGATGGCTATGCGTGATAATGCCGATACTCCAGCAGTACCGCCACAAAAAATGCACTGTTCAGTTATGGCTTATGATGTCATCAAAAAAGCAGCAGCACAATATAAGGGTGTTGACATGGAGAGCTTTGAAGAAGAAGTGATCGTGTGTGAATGTGCACGTGTAACACTCTCTACACTTCAAGAAGTAATCCGTCTTAATGACCTTACAACAGTTGAAGAGATAGCAGATTATACTAAAGCGGGTGCATTTTGTAAATCATGTATCAAACCTGGTGGACACGAAGCTAAAGATGTCTATTTGGTGGATTTACTTGAAGAGCATGAAAAAGAAAAACTAGCAGGAACTGCAACACTTGGTGCTTCAGCTGGTGCTTCTGCAGACTTTGCTCAAATGACTATGGTTCAGCGTATCAAAGCAGTAGATAAAGTCGTAGATGAGCATATCAGACAAATGCTCGTCATGGATGGTGGAGACATGGAAATCCTGGATATCAAAGAGAATGGTGCAAACTTTGACATTTATATCAGATATCTTGGTGCATGTTCTGGTTGTGAGAGTTCAAGCACAGGTACACTCTTTGCTATAGAAAATATTCTAAAAGAAAAACTAGACGAAAATATCAGAGTTTTACCTCTCTAAATTCCTCTTTCATCCTCGAATCCAAGCATTAGCTTGGGTTTGAAATCACCTTATCTACCATCAACTGCAATGTAACTTTTCCTCTAAAATGATTTTCATTTATCGTGTAAGTAATATTCACTCTAGATCCTACTTCAAAAACCTCTTTGGTTTTAAATTTCACTCCCTGCATCACAATACCATCTTGGGCAAAAGAAAAGCGTAAATGTTCACCCTCCTTACCCATTGTATCAGCCTGAAGTATTTCTACATTAGTACTGATAAATTTAGGTGTTGTGTTTCCTTGTCCATAAGGTTCATATTTTTTAACTATTGCCGTTAAGTCAAAAGAGATATCAGAAAAGTGTAAATTGCCTACTATTTCCGGGTCAAGTAGTTCTTTAATATAATCACCTTCAGCAAAGTTTTTCTCTACCTCTGTTTTAAAAGCTTTTAGGTTCTCTTTTTTCAAAGAAAGCCCAATGGCTGCCTGATGTCCTCCAAACTTCTCTAGGTGCATTCTAGCGCCATCTACGATGCTAAAGAGATCACACTCTCCAAAACTTCTGCCACTCCCTTTAAGTAAACCCTCTTCATTCTGACTGAGCACTATACAAGGTTTTTCACATGCGCGTGCGACTCTTGCCGCTACTATCCCTACCACACCCTCATGCCACGCTTCGCCTACTACAATAATCACTTCATCTTCGTGATTCACTTGTAACATAGCTTTTTGTGTGATATCTTGTTCTGTGGCTTTTCTAAGCGTGTTAAACTCTATGAGACGCTGAAGTCTTACTCTTGCATCATAAATATTTTTTGAAGTTAAAAACTCTACTGAAAAGGAAGCATCTTCCATCCGTCCTGCACTGTTAAGTAGAGGTGCTAAGAAAAATCCTATATCCTCAGAACCTAAGCTCTCTTTTTGGCTATGTTCCAAAAAAGCCTTAATTGCAGGTCTTTTACTCTTGTTAAGTGTTTGAATACCTGCAAGAACCATTGCCCTGTTAATATGTTGCAAAGGCATCATATCTGCAATGATCGCAATGGAGACTAACTCCATATATGCCATCATATCTATTTTCACATCTAAAGCATTTTTAAGTGAGGCAATAAGATACCAAGCGATTTGTGCACCACATACATCAGAGTAAGGGAAGTCACACTCTTCTTGCTTTTGGTTTATAATGGCAAAGGCTTCTGGCACTTCTGGGGCTAAAAGATGATGGTCTGTTATAATGAGGTCAATACCCTCATCTTTACAAAGTTTCGCTGCATAGACAGCAGAGATACCATTATCAACAGTGATGGCTAAATCTGTACCAAGTATACGTGGGACAATGTTAGATGAGAGTCCATACCCATCTCTAAAACGGTTAGGTATGATCCACTCTATCCCATACTCTATCTCTTCAAAAAAAAGTTTCATAAGTGCAGTGGATGTTACACCATCAACATCATAATCACCGATAATTGTTATCTTTTCTTTGTTTTTTATGGCTGATACAATACGCTCAGTCGCTTTATCCATATCTTTAAAGGTAGAAGGTTGTGGTAAATCACGTAAAGTAAGAAATCCCTCTTCAAAACGTATTTGAAGAAGATTTTGTAGAGTATCAAGTGTAAGTGTAGGATAAACCTGACTCATTTAGTTGGATTTATTATTAATAGACGCTTTTACAAAAGCTAAAATAGATGGATTTGCATTTTGAAGTCTAGAGGTGAATTCCGGGTGGAATTGTACACCTAAAAACCATGGGTGATCTACTACTTCAACTGCTTCAATGAGCCCGTGAGACTCACCTGTTATATCCATACCATTGGCTTCAAGTCTCTCTCTATATTTAGGGTTGGCTTCATAACGATGTCTATGTCTTTCGAAAATCATCGGTGCATCATACGCCCCTCTAAGATTTGAACCCTCTTTTGTTTCACATTCATACTCACCAAGGCGCATTGTTCCGCCCATTGGAGATGTTTTTGTTCTTACTTGTTTTGAACCACTGGCATCTATAAATTCATCAATAAGATAGATAATAGGATTTGAAGTGTTATCATTAAACTCTACAGAGTTAGCATCTTCAAGCCCAAGTACGTTTCTAGCAAATTCTACCATTGCCAGTTGCATACCCAGACAGATACCTAAAAATGGTATTTTATTTTCTCTTGCATATTGAATGGTTTTTATTTTACCTTCTACACCACGTTCCCCAAAGCCGCCTGCAACTAAAATACCATCACAATCATTCAAATATTTTTGAGCACCGTCATCATCTACTTTTTCACTGTCAACCCATTTGATATTTACTTTATGGTCTAAATGCGCACCTGCATGAATAAGTGCTTCAGTAAGTGATTTGTAAGACTCTTTTAAATCTAGGTATTTACCGACAAATGCTATTTTAGTTTCTCCACTTGGCATAATAATTTTATGAACCAAATCTCCCCACTCATCCATTTTTGGTTGACAATTTTCAAGTTCTAATTGCTTACAAATAGGTGTTAACATATCTTGTTCTAAAAAATTTAATGGCACTTGATAGATAGTAGATGCATCTGCAGCAACAATAACAGAATCTTCATCTACATCACAAGAATAAGCTATTTTTCTTTTGATTTCATTAGTTACAGGTACTTCAGCTCTAAGTACAAGCATCTGAGGAGCAATACCTATACGTCTAAGCTCTTGAACTGAGTGTTGTGTCGGTTTTGTTTTAAGTTCACCAGCAGCTTTTATATAAGGTAAAAGTGTTACGTGAATATTCATCACTTGTGTTTTACCAAATTCATGTTTCATCTGTCTGATGGTTTCTAAAAATGGTAAACCTTCGATATCACCTGTAGTACCGCCGAGCTCTACAATAAGAATATCTTTATTTTCGCCAGCTCTTACAATACGTTCTTTAATTTCATTTACAATATGAGGAACAACTTGAATGGTTTTACCGAGATATTTCCCTTTGCGTTCATTTTCTATGACTGTTTTATAGACTAGACCTGTTGTAAAGTTATTATTTTGTGTAAGTGAAGTATCTAAAAATCTTTCATAATGACCTAAATCAAGATCTGTTTCAGCTCCATCTTTAGTAACAAAAACCTCACCATGTTCTAATGGTGACATCGTCCCTGGATCGACATTAATATATGGATCAAGTTTTAATACGCCTACACGTTGTCCTGTATGTTTTAGTAATGTTCCTACACTCGCAGCAGTAATGCCTTTTCCTAAAGAAGAGAGTACACCACCTGTAACAAAAATATATTTTGTTGTATTTTCACTCATATAACGTATTTCCTTTTATGCAACAATTGGCATGATGATTGTAATGAAATTATCGTCTTTAACAATAAAAGGTAGAGATGGTTCATTGAATTCTATAGTAAATTCATTTTTATTTGTTTGTGAAACAAAATCTAAAATATATTTACTATTGAATGAGAGTTCAAATTTATCATTTAAACCCGTATTTAATCCTAATTCAGTTTTAGCTTCAACATTATCTGCACTTAAAGAGTTAAATATAATTGTGTCAGACAAAAGTGTCATTTTTATCTCTTGTGAAATAGTGGTAATCATTTTAATGGCATCAATCATCTCTTTTTTAGGCAGTGTAATCTGATGTTTAGTTGTAGCCGGGATTATACGTTGATAATCTGGAAATTTACCATTGATAAGTCTTGTGTAGAAATAATAATTTTCATTTGAGATAATAAGATTTGTTTCATCAAAAAAGATATCTATCTGGTCTAAAAACAGTTTTTGTATTTCTAAAATGGCTTTTTTAGGCACAATGAGAGAAAGCTCTTCACTATTATTACCCGGTATTGTTGCTATAGCTAATCTTCTAGTATCTGTTCCAACTAAATCTGTAGAATCATTTTTTATATTAATTAAAGCACCATTAAGTTCAAATTTTGGATTATTTGTATCTATAGCTGGAGAGATTTTTTTAAGATTTTGAATAAGATTTAAAGAATCCAAAGAGATTTGTGCTTTATCTTCCATGGCTGGAAAAGTAGGATAAGAGTTTGAATCAAAAGTAGGAAGTTTAAATTTTGAATGTTTTTGTTTAATAATAAGTGTACTGTCTAAAAGTTCTAATGTGATTTCATCATCTTTTAATATACGTATAATATCTAGAAGTTTTTTACCATGTGCTGTAAATGATCCTTCCTCTTCTATATTAATATTATCAGTAACAATTTTTAAACCTATTTCTGAATCTGTAGCTTTTATAATACATTTATCATTTTGTGTATTAAACAATATATGTGAGGTTATTTGACTTGCATCTTTTTTTTCTAAAAAAGGTTGTAAATTAATGAGTATAGATTCTATAATTTGCTTTTGTGCTCTTATCTTCATTGACTTTCCTTATTTTTAATAATATTAGTACGTAGTAGTAGTATGACATGAATATGTGAAAAACTACTTTATTGCTGATGTAACCGTTGTTTAAATGAATGTCTAATTTTTTTTGAACATTCACATTTATTCACTTTTAAAATTATATCTTTTTTTTATTCAAGTTTTCTATACTAAAATAGTTTATAGTAGTTCATTTTGAGTCTGAGTATTTACTTTGTTAGAGAGTTCTTCTAAAATAACTTTAAAATTTTCGTCATTGTCTATGATTTCATTGATTTTTTTCATAGCATGTGAAATGGCTGTATGGTCTTTCATTCCAAAATATACAGCAATTTGTGGCATGGAATTTGGTGTAAGATTTCTAGCCAAATAAATAGAAATTCTTCTTGCATTTACGACATTTTTAGTACGTTTTTTTGATTTAATATCAGAAGGTTTAATATTGAGCTCTTTAGAAATGATTTTAACAATATCATCTATAGTAATATTTTCTTTTTTCTCTTTAAGTTGATCTTTTATAGCGTTTTGTGCAAAATCTAGGGTTATCTCCTGGTTAAGCATAGAAGAGAGAGCATTAAGTTTGATAATGGTTCCTTCAATTTCACGTATATTGTCACCCATATGTGTAGCGATATAATTGACTATTTCATGATCCAGTATAATACCATCAAGTTCACATTTCTTTTGGATAATTGCTATTTTAGTTTCCAGTCCCGGCGGTTGTATGTCGGCCATAAGTCCCATTTCAAAACGGGTTCTAAGTCTATCTACAAGTCCAGCAATTTTATTGGGTTGTCTGTCTGATGTGATTACAATTTGTTTATTGTTATTGTAAAGTTCATTAAAAGTGTGAAAAAACTCTTCTTGCGTCTGTTCTTTTCTGCTTAGAAATTGTATATCATCTATAAGAAGCAAATCACACTCTCTAAATTTGTCTCTAAATCTATCCATCGTTTGAGAACGAAGATGGGAAGTAAAAGAGTTCATAAATTGTTCAAGTGTTGTGTAGATAACCGTTTTACCCAAATCAATATGGTAATTACCTATAGCTTGAAGAAGATGGGTTTTACCCAATCCTACTCCACCATAGAGAAAAAGAGGGTTATATTGCCTTCCAGGCTTTTCTGCTACGGATTTTGCTGTGGTATAGGCAAACTGGTTGGAGTCTCCTACTATAAAGCTTTCAAAAGTTAAAGAAGGGTTAAGGTAGGTACTTTTAGAATGGCTTTTTTCACTTGTTTGTTTTACAAGGGGTATTGAAGTTTGATGACTTTGTTTTCCGACAGTGATCTCTATTTCTGGTTTTATTTCGTTTTGCAGTTCAAAAAGATGGGTGAGCTTGTCGGTATATTTACTTTTGATCCATTTTGCTATGATCATATTGGGCGCATTAAAATAGACTATATTACTTCGAGAACGTTTTGTATCATAGATAAGTTTTTTAATATATCGTTCATATTCTACTTCAGGGATCTCTTTTTTCAGTTCAAAAAGTACTTTTTGTCCTATGTTCATTCTATTATGCCTTTGATATCTTTATATGCCTAAAGGAAATTTTCACATATTAAAAGGGTTAAAACCCTTAATGTGAATAACTTTTGGCATTTTAGCCAACTTAAGCTAAAATAGCGTTACTAAACAGAGTTGAATAAGTGTATTCACTATGTGAACAAAGGCGTGAATGAATATTTTAGGAATAGACCCCGGAAGCCGTAATTTAGGGTACTGTATAGTACATTGGGACGGTAAAAAGTTTTCACTTGTTGAAGCAGGAATACTCAAAATTAAAGGAAAAGAGCTACAAGAGCAGATAATTGAGCTTGTAGAGGGTATAGACATCATTTTAAAGGCGCATAAGGTGGATGAAGTTGCTATTGAAGATATCTTTTTTGCTTATAATCCTAAGTCCGTTTTAAAACTTGCACAGTTTAGAGGGGCACTCTCCCTAAAGATACTTCAAGAGGTGGGCTATTTCTATGAATACACACCTCTACAGGTGAAAAAAGCTGTTACGGGAAATGGGAAAGCTGCCAAAGAACAAGTGGCATTTATGGTGAAAAGGTTGTTTGGTATTAAAAAAGAGATCAAACCTTTAGATATTACAGATGCTATGGCCATCGCATTGACACATCTGCAAAGAGTAAAACTAAGAAAAAAATCTAATTAGAAAGCGGTTGTGCGTTTTTCTTTACAGATATCATACGTTTTTTCGGTATTTTAAATGTAGACTTTTTATTGCCCTCTACTGACTCTTGGATGATCTTGTCATACAAATAGATATCATTTTTAAAATAGGCTAATCCATCCTCTTGATAGACAGTAAAGTAAATGATATGTATAGGGATACGTTTTTTAAGACCGATAGTTGTTGGTTTATTGCTTTCAAGTATTTCATCTATTTTACTTTTGGAATAACTCTTTCTGGTATGCTCAAGCAGTGTATCAACAAGTTCAAAAGGTTTTTCCAGACGCATACAGCCTGAACTGTAAATTTTATAACGTCGTGAGAGCAGTGATTTATTATCTGTATCATGCAGGTAGACAGCATATTTGTTAGGGAACATAAACTTTACACGCCCAAGAGCATTCATTTCCCCAGGAAACTGTACAAAACGGTAAGGCACAGGCTCTTCACTCTTTTCATAAGGATCTAGCATTTCCTGTGTTACATTTATTTCTCTATTGCCCCTAAATGTATGGATATTGTTCTCTTTTAAATACTTAGGATTTTCTCTCAGTACAGGGATCAGATCTCTTTTGATAAGATTATCGGTAATGGTCCATGTAGGATTAAGTACCATATAACCTATGGCGTCGGAAAAAAGAGGTGTTGGTCTGTCGATACGCCCTACTACAATACCTTTTTTCATGACCTTCTCTTGATCTTTATAATACCGAAGATTAAAATCAGGAATGTTGACTTCAACATACTCCTCTTCAAACTTTTTTGGGTAGAGCTTTGTTTTATCCAAGTTTGTAATGATGGCCTGTATGTTATTTTTTGCAGGCTGGTTTAGATAATAGGTCATTGTTTTATCTACCATGCCATTGACTTTAAGAAGATAACGCTTTTGATAAGTAATGACCGCCCCTCTTAGTGTCTCATCAAATTTCCTATCGATAGAAGCATTTTTTGGGTAATCCCCAGAGATTTGTAAACGTTTTTTTATCTCTTTGACACGACTTGAACTGTTGCCCATTTTCAAAGGATTATTGCTATATTTTATCTTTGGAAATTTATCCATCACACGATAATTCTTAAGAAGAGTGATAAGCTCTCTGTACCGTTCTTCCATAGGAATAAGTGTAGTCAAATAGTTATATATACCGCCATTTACTATCGCAGATATGAGTTCTTTTTGATCGGGGAATTCTTTAGAGGACATCTCCCATCGAGACTTAATATCATCACTCTGTTCAAGCGCAGCCAATTTTTCTTGTACCAGGCTCCACTCTACATCACCTTGAACAATAAAGCGCACCAAGCGCACCATAGAGTTGGTGAGCATCAGATCCAGCCTTGCATAGACCGCAGCTTTTTTACTTTGGTCTATTTGATTATTGTCAAGTAAAAAGAAAAGACGCCTTATGGACTTTTGATCAAAAGCTTTATTTTTATAGTTAAAAAGAGGGTCGTTGAGGGCTTGTATGAGTTGGCTCGCCTTCTCTTGATTCTGTTTACCAATCCATAAAGGTTTATGTTGTGCCTCGGCATAGATATTTTGTACGATAGGTTTATTTTGGCCTTTGAGGTGTGTATCCAGGGATTTTTGGATATTGGCAGCAATATTTTTCAGGGATAGGGCTTGCGCCTGAAGAGGGTTTTGTATAAGTAATAAAAAAAATAGCAGTGTTAAAAAACGCAAAAATATGCTCCGAAAATTGAAAATCTTGTAAAGCGCATTATAATCAAATAAGTGAAAAGTGTAAAGCTGAAAGAGGATGTAGGAAAAAGGAGGAAAAGTCTCTGCTGAGTCAAAAGGCTCAGTAGATCTTTTAACTGTTTTTATACTCTTTGTCAATCAGTTTTAAGTATTTTACAGGCGTTACCTCTTTCATCGCCTCGGCGAGCCACTGGATCTGAAACCATGCTGCACCGGAATCTCTAAGGTCAAAATAGTTTTTGAGGCTTCTGATGTTAAACGTTACCACCATATCTACTTTCCAGTTATCTGAGACAATGTGTTTAAACCCATCCCCTACATTTCTTTTTTTCTTTCCATTTTGCAGTGCCGTAAAGAGTGCAGCAGCATCGCCTCTATGCTCCTCTATAAAAGGAAGAGATGATTTGGCTACGGCATTGTGTATAAAATCACTGTCTTTTTTATGCTGAAAGAGCAATTTATCATAGATAGCTCTGATCTCTATGGCCAAATATGCTTTGTCTACAATGACAAATAGGTTTAAAGTAAGAAGTGTCTCTAAAAAGAATGTAAAGCCATCCTCATTTTCAAGCGAAGCCACAAAAGCATTGATGACGCTTGACATGGTGTATCGTGTACTTCTTACGGAAATGGCTTGCAGTCTATGTCTTGCATGCTCTTGAAGTACTCCTCTTGAAGTACCTTGTACCAAAAAACTTAAAGAGGCATGCTCAATGATGGAGTGATGGTGATGTACCCATGCCAGACTGGAGAGAAGATCTGAATCATCAATGTCGTTAATGGCATCTGTATCCAAAGCAGTCATTGCATTTTTAACACACTCGTTTTCGCTGTTTTCAAAACTGTCGTAGCACGTTCTTGCCGCGATCTCTGCAACACCTAGACCACTTTGCTGTAAGAGTGTGACTTTTGGTTTTTCGTATTCGATATGAT
>Ga0315319_10000270_pt1 | contig 15745 bp, 13 predicted proteins | sample M1500m3416metaG_FD_203463 | JGI IMG/M metagenome (GOLD analysis project Ga0315319, IMG submission 203463) | Ammonia-oxidizing marine archaeal communities from Monterey Bay, California, United States - M1 500m 3416 | ecosystem: Environmental > Aquatic > Marine > Intertidal zone | place: USA... | reverse complement strand
ACGGCGGCCACCTTGAAGGCCAGACCGACCAGCAGCAGGGCGATGCCGGCCAGCAGCATCCCGTCCTCCAGCAGCACCACCGACGACAGGTGCTCGGAGATCAGCGCCAGCCGGGTCGAACCGGTCGCCCCGTACAGCAGGGCCATCCCGTAGAGCAGGAATGCCGAGGCGAACGCCCCGAGCACGAAGTACTTGATCGCCGCCTCCTGGGACTCGATCCGTCGCAGGTGCAGGGCAGCCAGCACGTACACGGCGATCGACAGGATCTCCAGACCCAGGAACAGGACGATGAGATCATCGGCGGAGACCATGACCACGCCGCCCACGGCCGACAGCATCAGCAGGACGTACAGTTCCACCCCCGGAAGGTCTTCGCGGACCAGGTAGGGGCGGGCCAGCAGGGCGGTGGCCACCACGGCCACGGCGAGGACCGCGGTGACCAGCACCGTGGAACCGTCTACGGCGACCATGCCGCCCATGAATGACCGGGGGCCACCGTCGCGGACCTCGTTCCACATGGGCACGGTGGCCACCAGCACGGCCAGGCCGGTGACGACCGTCCAGGCCTGGGGCAGGAACTCGGGCAGTCGCCGGACGAGGGAGGCCACGGTCAGCAGCAGCATCCCGCCGGCCGACAGCAGCACCACGGGCACCAGGGCCCACCACAGGACCTCGGGAGTCACGACGGTCGACATCAGTGGTCGTCTCCCGCGTCGGGCTCGTCGGTGTGGCCGCCACCGCCTTCGACGTCGACGCCGAAGCGGGACGTCGGCTCGTGGAAGCCGTCCACGTGCTCCTCGATGTGGGCCACCAGGGCATCCACCGCGGGCTCCATGCGTTCGATCACCGGCTTCGGGTAGACGCCCATGAAGACGATTAGGGCCAACAGCGGCGCCAACACCAGGCCCTCACGGAGGTTCAGGTCGGGCATCTCGGCGTTGTCGCCCTCGGCCGGTCCATGGAACACCCGCTGGTAGGCCCACAGCAGGTAGAGGGCGGCGAGGATCACGCCACCGGCGGCCACCACGGCCCACCAGCGGTGGGCGTTGAACGCACCGACCAGCACCAGGAACTCGCCCACGAAGCCGTTCAGGCCCGGGAGACCGATCGACGACAGCATCACCACGGTGAACACGGCGGCCATGACCGGCGCTGACTTCTGCAGGCCACCCAGCTCATCGATCTGGCGGGTGTGTCGGCGTTCGTAGATCATTCCGACCAGCAGGAACAGGGCGCCGGTGGACACGCCGTGGTTGACCATCTGGAGCAGGCCGCCCTCGATGCCCTCGGTGTTCAGGGCGAAGGTTCCCAGCACGATGAATCCCAGGTGGGCCACCGACGAATAGGCCACGAGGCGTTTCAGGTCGCGCTGCATGGTGGCCACCACGGCCCCGTAGACGATGCCGACGACGCCCAGCGTCATCAACACCGGGGCGAAGAAGTGGGAGGCCTCGGGGAACAGGTAGAGGCCGAAGCGCAGGAAGCCGTAGGTGCCCAGCTTCAGGAGCACACCGGCCAGGATCACCGATCCGGCCGTCGGCGCCTCAGTGTGGGCGTCGGGCAGCCAGGTGTGCAGCGGGAAAATGGGCACCTTCACGGCGAAGGCCAGGGCGAAGGCGGCGAAGATCCAACGGGCCGCGGTGGTGTCGATGGCCTGGGCCTCGGCGATGGCTACCAGGTCGAAGGTGACCGCGCTGCCGGTGGCGTCCGCGTGGAGGAAGGCCAAGGCCAGGATCCCGACCAGCATGAGGGCCGACCCGGCCATCGTGTACAGGAAGAACTTGGTCGCCGCATAGGCCCGGTTTGCGTGTCCCCAGCGACCGATGAGGAAGTACATGGGCACCAGGACGACCTCGAAACAGAGGAAGAAGACCACCAGGTCCAGCGCGCAGAACACGCCCATGACCCCGGCCTCCAGCACCAGCAACCAGGCGTAGTACGCACGATCGTCATGTCCCGGGTCCACGGCCAGCAGGGCGATCGGGAACAGCACGCCGGTCAGGACGACCAGGAACAGCGAGATCCCGTCGACGCCCAACAGCCACTGGATACCCAGGTCGGAGATCCAGTCGGCCTGCGACGTGAACTGCATCTCGGCGCCGTGGGCGACGTCGAAGCCCTTCAGCAGCCACACCGACATGCCGCCCACGATCACCGACGTGGCCACGGCCACCAGCTTGAGAAGCTCGGGGCGACGCCGGGGTAGGCAGACCACCAGCAGGGCGCCCACCGCGGGGACCACGATCAGGGCGGGCAGGACGGCGAACGGCACGCCGGCCGACGAGGCGAGGAGGAGCATGTCCATCAGAAGGTGCTCCTCGAGAGGAACCACAGCACGAGGCCCACGGCACCGAGGCCGATGCCCACCGCATAGGTCCGGACCAGGCCGTTGTGGAAGCGCCGAAACAGCCCGGCCTCACGCCGGACCAGGGTGGCCACGCCGTGCACCGCGCCATCAACCACCGAGCGGTCGAAGGCCGCCGTGGCGTCGAAACCGGCTCGGCCCGGGCCTCCCATGAAGTCCGACACCTTCCGGTCGAAACGCCAGGCCTCGGCCAGGATCGGGCGCTCGAAGGCCGTGTGGTCGATGCGACGCTGCCCGTAGGCGGCCACGGCCACCGCGATGCCCGCCGCCCCACAGGCCACCGCGACGACGGCCAGCACCCACAGGGTGCCACCACCGATCGAGAGGTGGACCTCGTTGTGGAACAGCGTGGGCTCCAGCCAGTGCTCGAGGCGCTTGGTGGTCGACGAAAAGGGAAGTTGCACGAGGCCACCGAGCACGCTCAGGCCGGCCAGCACGACCAGCGGAACGGTCATCGTCCACGGGGATTCGTGGGGGTGGTGGTCGGCCCGGGCGGCCACCGCATCGGGCAGCTCGTCGGCCACGGCACTCACGTCGGGAGCCCCGCCCAGGGCCATGGCGGACAGGGCGGCACGACCATCGGCATCAGCACGGACGTCGGCCGCGGCGGCCGCTGCGGCCGACAGGGCCTCGACGGCGGAGGCCACCACACCCTCGGCCTCGACGACCGCTGTCTCGACGACCGCTGCCTCGACGTCGGTGGCCGTTGCGGCACGACGGGCCTCGAGCGCTGCCTCGGCCTCGGCCACCGTTGATCGGGCGACCTCGAGGCCCTCCTCGGCACCGGCCAAGCGGGCAGCCCAGGCGGCGTCCACCTCGTCGGGTCGCGGGTCGGCGAACCGGTGCCGGCCGAAGAAGGTAAGCACCACCTGACGGGTCATGTAGAAGGCGGTCAGCACGGCGGTCACCAGGCCGACGGCCCACAGCAGCGGACTCTCGTTCCAGGCGAAGGCCAGGATCTCGTCCTTGGACCAGAACCCGGCGAAGGGCGGCACTCCGGCGATGGCCAACCAGCCGATGACGAACGTGCCCGCGGTGATGGGCATGAACCGGCGAAGGCCGCCGTAATGGGCCATGTCCTGGTCGCCGTCCATCCCGTGGATGACCGACCCGGAGCCCAGGAACAGCAGCGCCTTGAAAAATGCATGGGTGACCATGTGGAACACGGCGGCCACATAGGCGCCACAGCCCACGGCCAGGAACATGTAGCCCAGTTGGCTGACCGTCGAATAGGCCAGCACCTTCTTGATGTCGCGTTGGGCCACGGCGATGGTCGCTGCGAACAGGGCCGTGCCGGCACCCGTCCAGGCAATCATGGTGGGCACCCAGTCAGCGGCATCGGCGATGATCGGGTTCACCCGGGTCAGCAGGTAGACGCCGGAGGTGACCATGGTCGCCGCGTGGATGAGCGCCGAGACGGGCGTAGGACCGGCCATGGCGTCGGGCAGCCAGAGGAACAGCGGGAACTGGGCCGACTTGCCGATGGCCCCAACGAACAGCATCACGGCGATGAAGGTGGCCGTGGACTGGGCCACCGTGCCGGCCGCCGTGGTGTCCAGCACGTCGACGTAGGCGACCGACCCGAACGTGAAGAACGTCAGGAAGATGGCGACCATGAAGCCCCAGTCGCCGATCCGGTTGGTCACGAAGGCTTTCTTGCCCGCCGTGGCGTTGGCCTCGTCGGTGAACCAGAACGAGATCAGCAGGTAGGAGCACGCCCCCACCCCCTCCCAGCCCAGGAAGGTAATCAGGAGGTTGTCTCCCAGGACCAGCATCAGCATGGAGAAGGCGAACAGGTTCAGATAGGTGAAGAAGCGGGGGTAGTCACCGTCGCCGTGCATGTATCCAATGGAGTACAGGTGGATAAGGGCGCCGACGCCGGTGATGAACAGGCACATGGTCAGTGACAGCGGATCGGCCAGGAAGCCCACGTCGACCCGGAGGTCGCCGGCCGGCATCCACTCGAACAGCGTGGTCACCGACCGCCTGTCGTGGGCGTCGCGGCCCGTCAGGTCCAGGAACACGCCGACGGTGGCCAGGAACGAGCCGACCATGGCCCCGGTGGCCAGCCAGCCGGCCCACGGTTCGCCGAGGCGCTTCCCGGCGAAGGTCAGCACCAGGAAGCCGGCCAGCGGCAGTGCGGGAATCAACCACACGAGATCAAGCACGCCCTAGCCCCCCAGTACCGAGAGGTCGTCGACCGTCGCCCCCTGGCGACGGCGCATGATGGCCACGATGATGGCCAGGCCGACCACAACCTCGGCCGCCGCGACCACCAGTACGAAGAACACCGAAAGCTGGCCGCCCAGGTCACCCAAGTCGGCACCGAGGCTCACGAAGGTCAGGTTGACAGCGTTGAGCATCAGCTCGACGCACATGAACATGATCAACGGGTTGCGGCGGGTCAGCAGGCCGACGGCGCCGAGGGAGAACAGCACGGCGCCCAGTGCCAGGTACCACGAGGTGGTCACCACCATCAGGTGTCACCTCCCCCATCCTCGGACCCGGTTTCGATCCCGGGCTGGGACCCGGCATCGATCTCGACATCGATCTCGACACCGGGTTGGGACTCGGCCGGTACCTCGAGCGGGTCGGTGGCCGTGGCCACGACCACCACTGGCAGCGGCTGCAAGGGTCCCTTCACCGTCCGGGCCAGCACCACGGCACCCACCACGGCGACGGTCAGCAACAGGGCGGTCAGCTCCACGGCGAACACGTGCCCGGTGAAGAGGGCCTCGCCGAGGCGTCGGGTGTTGTCCGCCGCATCGCCCAGTGGCGCGGTCCGGCCGGGGGCCCCGGTCGGACCATCGGTGGCCACCAGCAGCAGGGTGAGCAGCAGGCCCATCAACGAGGCGCCGATCGCCGCGGCCAGCGGTCGCTGGCCGACTATGGGCTCCACGCCGAGATCCTCGGCCCGGTCCACGCCCAGCAGCATGATCACGAACAGGAACAGGATGACCACCGCACCGGCGTAGACGATGACCTGAACGGCGGCCAGGAAGGTGGCGTCCTGGAGGACGAACAGCACGGCCACCCCGAAGAGCGTCTGGACCAGGAACAGCGCGGCGTGCACCGGGTTGCGCGACGTGAGCACGCCCAGTGCACCGGTCAACACGATCGCCGCACTGACGAGGAAGACGAAGGCATCCATCAGGCGGCACCCGAGCCTTCATCATCGGTCTGGTGCGCATCGGCACTGTCCACGCCGTCGGATTGACCGGCCTCCGGGGCCCGTACTCCATGGCCCAGCTCACCCGACCAGGACACCCGGCCGGAGTAGGAGGCGTCACCGCTGGGCGACGTGGCCCGCATCCACCCCGAGGTCATGGCGTCGTCGCCGGGCCGCCAGTCCTCCCACGGGAGGTGCCGCGGGCGGCCCGTGACGGCATCGACCAGCAACTCGTCCTTGGTGTAGACGGCGTCGGCCCGGTTGGTGAACGAGAACTCGAACAACTTGGACTCGGTGATGGCCTCGGTCGGGCAGGCCTCCACGCACAAGTCGCAGTGGATGCACCGCAGGTAGTTGATCTCGTAGACGAAGCCGTAACGCTCACCGGGCGACACCGGCTCGTCGAGCGGGTTGTCGGCACCGCGCACGTAGATGCAGCGGGCCGGACAGACGCCTGCGCACAACTCGCAGCCGATGCACTTCTCCATGCCGTCCTCGTACCGGTTCAGCACGTGGCGGCCGTGCAGGCGAGCCGGCTTGGGTCGCTTGTCCCTCGGATACGAGGTGGTGACCCGCTTCTCGAACATCTTGCGGAACGTGACGGCGAAACCGCGGAAGTAGCCCATCAGACGGACTCGCCTTCCAGCTCGACCCGTTCCAGGTCAGCCAGACGCTCGGCCCGGGCCTTAGACACCGCACCGATCAGCAGCAGCGCGCCACCGGCCATCACCGCCATACCGACCAGCACCACCGGCACCAGCGGCCAACCGCGGGCATCGGCCACCTCCATGGCCCCGATCAGCAGGAACCAACCAAGGGCCACCGGGATCAGCACCTTCCACCCCAAGTCCATGAGCTGGTCGTAACGCAACCGGGGCAGGGTGGCCCGCAGCCACACGAAGCAGAACAGGAAGGCGAACACCTTCAGGCTGAACCAGAGCACCGGCCACACCCAGCCCAGGGTGTCGGTCAGGATCGGACCGGCCGGACCACCCAGGAACAGGGTGACGGCGATGGCCGACATGGTGATCACGTTCATGAACTCGGCCAGGAAGAACAGGGCGAATCGCAGCGAGCTGTATTCGGTGTGGAACCCACCGACCAGCTCCTGTTCGGCCTCCACGAGGTCGAACGGTGGACGGTTCAGCTCGGCGGTCCCGGCCACCAGGAACACCACGAACGGCACCACACCGGTGGCCAGCACGTTCCAGCTGCCGTCGACCTGGCTGGCCACGATGTCATGCATGGAGAGCGAACCCGAGGTGAGGAAGACCGAGGCGATGGCCAGGCCGAGGGCCGCCTCGTAGCTGATCATCTGGGCCGACGCCCGTACCGAGCCGAGCAGCGGGTACTTCGACCCCGACGACCAGCCGGCCAGCATCACGCCGTAGACGGCGATCGAGGACAGGGCCAGGAAGAACAGGACGCCCACCGGCGGATCGGCCACCTGCAGGTAGGTGCGCTCCCCGAACCACGTGACGGTGCCGTCGCCCGACGAAAAATCGCCTCCGACGGGGACGATGGCGAACACCAGGAAGGCCGGCACCAGCGACAGATAGGGCGCCAGCTTGAACACCGCCCGGTCGGACCGGTCGGGGATGAGGTCCTCCTTGAAGAACAGCTTGATGCCGTCGGCCAGCGTCTGGAGGATGCCGAACGGGCCAGCCACCGCCGGGCCTATTCGGTTGTGCATGTCGGCCAACAGCTTGCGCTCGAACCAGATCATGAGCATGACCGAGACGAGCAACAGGGTGAAGGCCACCACGGCCTTCAGGATGACGATGCCCACGATCCCCGGGTCCAGGTCACCACTCAGCAGCGGATCCAGGGCCAGCACGGCGGTGTCCACGGCACTCACCGGCGACCCACCCGGACCTCGGTGACCGGCGACGTGGCGTCGATCAGGACGGTGGCGTCCACATCGGGCTGGTTGGCCCGCAGGTGCACGGTGCCCCGGGCCACGCCCGCATCAGCGACCACCACGACCTGGATGGTGCCCCGGGCGCTGATGAGGTCGACGACCTCGCCCTCGTCGATGCCGTGACGGGCCAGATCGCTCGGTTCCACGCCGGCACACGTACCGGGGGCCAGGCCGGCCAGCGACCGGCTGTGGGCCACCAGGACACCGGCGTCGTACATGGACCGGTCGACCACGAGGCGCATTCCGTAGCCGTCACGCCCCGGCACGCCGGTCGGTTCGGGCCGGTCGGCGTCCAACGTACCCTCGACCAGGATCCCCTCGCGGGTCGACTCGGCGAGGGCCGCTGGTGTGACCCCGGCATGCAACGGCGACACGGTGGCCAGCTCCGCCAACACGTCGTCGACCGACTCGAACCCCAGATCGGTGCCTAAGCGTTCGGCCAACTCGACGGCGATGGCCCAGTCGGGACGCGACGTTCCCGGCGAGGTCACCTTGCGGGCCACCACGCTGACCCGACCCTCCAGGTTGGTGAAGGTGCCGTCCAACTCGGTGGAGGCCACCGCCGGCAGGACCACGTCGGCCCGGGCCACGGTGTCGGTGCCGAACAGGTCCACGGCCACCACGGTGCGGGCGCCGACCAACGCCTGCTCGGCCAGTCGGCGGTCGGGAACGTCGGCCAGGAGGTCAGCCCCCAGGAGGACGAGGACGTCCACGTCGCCTGCGGCGGCCGCGGCGAGGATCCCCAGCGCGTCGTGTCCGACGGCCGTCGGCACGGTTGACCACGTTCCGGCGACCCGCCCGGCATCGGTCAATGACGCACGACCGGGCAACAGTCCGGGGGCCAGGCCCATGTCCATCGCGCCGTGGACGTTTCCCCGACGCAGCAGCGAGAGGAAGGTCGCCTCGGGCAGGCGGTCGTGGAGGGCCAGCGCAGCGTCCACCACCGGGCCGGCCGATTCGGCCAGCGAGGGACGACCCAGCAGCACGGTGACCGGTGAGCCGCCGGCCACTGCGTCGGCCAGGGTGGCCCCGGCGGCCGCCATCTGGTCGGTCGACAGGCCCCCGGCTCCAGCCGGTGATCCGACGCCGAACAGTCCGGCCACCACGTCCGTCGCGTCGCCCGGGGTGACCCGCAGCGAGTGGGCGGCATGGGCGCTCAACCCGGTCCGCCGCGGCGTGAGCTCGATCAGCGTTGCACCGTCGTGGACCACGGCGTGCCGAAGCCGTAGGAACAGAGTCCCCAGTTCCTCCCTGGGGTCAGGGCCTAGGAGCACCATGGTGCCGCCGGGCGTGCACGCCCGGTCGATGGTGGCCCGCGGCAGGCCGAGGACGACATCGGCGGGCAGGCCGTCGCCCAACTGGGCATCAACGTGGTCGGTGCCGAGCACGCCCTTGGCCAGCTTGGCCCAGGCGTACTGCGACTCGTTGGTCATGCGGGCACCACCCAGCACGGCGATCCGATCGGCGGGTGCGGCCGACAGGGCCGACGCAGCCGCGTCGAGGGCCTCGCTCCACGAGGCGGCCACCAAAGAGTCCCCGTCGGGCGTCCGGTTGCCCAGGGCGTCGCCTCGCAGCATGGGGGACCCCAGCCGGTCCTCGTGGTCGTACGCCTCAAACACGAACCGTTCCTTGTCCGACAACCAGCCCCAGTTGACTGCATCGGCGTCGACCCCCTGGAATCTGAGCACACGGTCCCGCGAGGACTGCACGGCGATGCGACTGCCTACGCTGTCCAACGTGCTGGTCGACTCGACCTCCTCGAGGTCCCACGGACGAGCCTTGAAGCGGTAGGGGGCGGCGGTCAACGCACCCACCGGACAGATCTGCACGGTGTTGCCGCTGAAGTACGACGAGAACGGCTGCTCGGGGAAGGTGTTGACCTGAGTCTGACCACCTCGGTCCATGAAGTGGATGAGCTGGTCTCCGGCCACCTCGCCCGCGAACCGGGTGCAGCGGTCACACAGGATGCAACGCTCCCGATCGAGGTGGACGTTGCTGTTGACGGGGATCGGCTTCTCGAAGTGCCGCTTCTCCTCGACGAACCGGCTCTCGCCCGGACCGAAGGCCATGGTCTGGTCCTGCAGGGGGCACTCGCCACCCTTGTCACAGACCGGGCAGTCCAACGGGTGGTTGACGAGCAGGAACTCCAGCACCCCGTCTTGGGCCTTGCGGGTGCGGTCCGACTCGGTGTCCACGGTCATGCCGGGCGAGCACTCGAGCATGCACGACGGCTGCAGGGCCGGGCCGCGGCCGGTGTCGACCTCGACCAGGCACATCCGGCACATGCCCACCGGCTTCATTCGGCTGTGGTGGCAGAACCGGGGAATGAAGGTGCCGGTTCGCTCACAGGCGTCGATCAGCAGTTCGCCGGGTCGGGCGACCACCGTCTCGCCGTCGACGGTGATCTCCACCCGGTCCCGTTTCGCTGAAGCCGGGCTCACGAACCGACCCCCTCGGTGGCCGTGACCGGCGCGGCCGACACGGGAATGCCGTCACCGCGGGTGATGCGGGCCTCGAACTCGTGGCGGAACCGGCGGATGGTCGACGTGATGGGGGCCACCGACGAGGGCCCGAGCGGGCAGATGGTGGTCTGGCGGGGTGGGAAGGGCACGGCGTCGAGCCCCTCGTCGGGGTGGGAGGCCACCGGGTACGGCCCGGGGCTGATGTTGTCACCCACGTCGAGCAGCAGGTCGATGTCGGACGGGCGACCGTTGCCGTCGAGGATCCGGGCCAGGATCTTCTCCTCCCAGCCGGTCCCCTCCCGACACGGGGCGCACTTGCCGCACGACTCTCGGGCGAAGAACCGCACCATCCGGTGGCACGCCTTCACGGCGTCGGTGGTCTCGTCCATGACGATGATGGCGCCTGACCCCAGCATGGATCCCGCGGCACTCACGTCCCTGGCCTCCAGGGGCAGGTCGAGGTGCTCGGCGAAGAACCACGGCGCGGACCCGCCGCCCGGGATGAACATCTTCAGCTCGTGGCCCTCGCGGATGCCCTGGCAGTACGCCTCGCCGTAGACCAGGTCACGGAACGTGGTGACGCCCTGCTCGACCTCGTAGACGCCGGGCCGCTTCACGTGCCCCGACACGGCGAACATGCGGGTACCTGGCGAGGTCTTGGATCCCATCTGGCGATAGGCCACGGCACCGTTGGCCATGATCCACGGCACGTTGGCCAGCGTCTCGACGTTGTTGACGATGGTCGGCTGCCCGTAGAGCCCGATGGCTGCCGGAAAGTACGGGGGCTTGAGGCGCGGCATGCCCCGGTTGCCCTCGAGGCTCTCGATGAGCGCCGTCTCCTCGCCCACGATGTAGGCACCGGCGCCCCAGTGGAGCGTGATGTCGACCGAGAAGTCGGTGCCCAGCACGCCGCGTCCCACGTAGCCCGCGGCGTACGCCTCGTTAAGCGCCGTGGCGATGCGTTCCTGGGCCAGGGCCATCTCGCCCCGCACGTAGAGGAAGCACTGGGAGAGGCCGAGGGCGTAGCAGGCGATCAGGCACCCCTCGATGAGCTGGTGGGGATCGCGCTCCATGAGGAGGCGGTCCTTGTAGGTCCCGGGTTCACTCTCGTCCCCGTTGACGACAAGGTACCGGGGCCACACACCCTCGGGACAGAAACCCCACTTGGCACCGGCCGGGAATCCGGCACCGCCGCGGCCCAGCAGCGTGGCGTCACGGACCTCGGAGTGGACGTCACCGGGCGCCATTTCCAAGGCAACCCGGAGGCCCTGGTAACCACCGGTGGCCATGAACCGTTCGAGGGTGAAGGAATCCTCGTGGGCGAAGCGGGACGTGACGACCTTCGGGCCACCGTTGTCGACGTAGCCCGCGGCGTGGGGGACGTAGGAGCCGGTCATCGTCACTCCTCCTCCCCCTGGTCGGAACCGGCGTCGGCGCCGACCATCGTTGAGAGCCACACCGGGGCGCCGGTGACCTCCTCGGGCGGCACCACGCCGGCCCGACGATCAGCGGTCACGTGCTGGCGGACCCGACCGAGGGTCCCGTGCTCGGGAATCTCACCGCCATCGCCGGCCGCCCCCCGGCCCAGGGGGCTTCGCCCGGCCCGCAGATCGGCCACCACCTCGTCGAAGGTATCGGTGCCGGCCCGGTGGAAGTAGCGGTAGTTCACGGTGAAGCAGGGCGCCTCGGTGCAGGCGGCCACGCACTCCACGTCCTCCACGGTGAACAGGCCGTCATCGGTCGTGCCGCCGGCCCGGACCCCGAGGGTCGACTCGGCATGGTGCAGGAGTTCCTCGCCGCCCAGCAGCTGACACGACACGTTGGTGCAGACGTTGACGACGTACCTCCCCACCGGGTGGAACTTGAACATCTCGTAGAAACTGGCCGTACCCAGCACCTCGGCGGCCGTGGTGTCGGTCATCGTGGCGATCTCGGTCATGGCCTCGGCGGTGACCCAGCCCTCCTGCTCCTGGGCGAGGTGGAGCAGCGGGATGACGGCCGACCGGGCCTTCGGGTAGCGGGCCAGGATCTCGCGGGCGGTCCGCTCGTGGGCGGCATCGAACCAGCTCACCGATCGACCTCCCCCATGATGGGGTCGACCGACGACACGACGGCCACGCCGTCAGCGATCAGGCCACCTTCCATCAGGTGCGGCAGGGTCTGCAGGTTCACGAAGCTCGGCCCCCGGATGTGCATCCGGTACGGCTTCGGACCCCCGTCCGACACCAGGTAGCAACCCAACTCGCCACGGGGCGACTCGACGGCAGCGTACGTCTCGCCCACAGGTACGTGGAAGCCCTCGGTGAAGATCTTGAAGTGGTGGATGAGGGCTTCCATCGACTCGTCGATGCGGGCCCGCGGGGGCGGCGTGACCTTCTTGTCCTGGGTCCGGTAGTCACCCGTGGGCATGAGGTCGAGGATCTGCTCGACGATGCGAAGCGACTCGCGGATCTCGTTCAGGCGGATGGCGTAACGGTCGAACGAGTCGCCGTGGGTACCCACGATGACGTCGAACTCCACCTCGTCGTAGGCCAGATAGGGCTGGTCCCGGCGCAGGTCCCAGGCGTAGCCGGTGGACCGCAGGATTGGACCGGTGGCCGACAGGGCAAGGGCCTCAGCCGGGGTCATGACCCCTACGCCCTGGAGCCGCTCACGAAAGATGGGCTGGCCGGTGAGCAGGGTGTCGTACTCGTCGAGGCGGGGCGGGATCAACTCCAGCAGTCGGCGGACGTCGTCCTGCCAGCCGTCGGGGAGGTCCGCGGCGACGCCTCCCGGTCGGATGTAGTTGTGGTTCATTCGCAGGCCGGTGACCTTCTCGAAGAACCGCAGGACCTCTTCCCGCTCACGCCAGCCGTAGATCATCATCGACACGGCGCCCAGGTCCATGCCGTTGGTGGCCTGGAACAGCAGGTGCGAGGCGACCCGGTTGAGTTCGCACATGAGCATGCGGATCCACGTGGCCCGGGAAGGCACCTCCATGCCCAGGAGCTGCTCGACGGCCATGGAGAAGGCCAGTTCGGAGAACAACGGGGCGGCGTAGTCCATCCTGGTCACGTTGGTCGGGCCCTGGAGGTAGGTGAGATCCTCGGCCGTCTTCTCCATGCCGGTGTGGAGGTACCCGATGACCGGCTTGGTACGCAGGATCGTCTCGCCCTCCATCTCCAGCATGAGGCGCAGCACGCCGTGGGTGGACGGGTGCGACGGGCCCATGTTGAGAATCATCCGCTGGTCCGTCACGTCCCCGACGGGCGGATCGTCGGGGTCCCCGGCCAGTAGGGCCGCCTCGGCCTCGCTCAGGCGGAGCACGGCGCTGGTCTCGTCGCGGCGCAGGACGCGTTCGGCCGAGCCGAGGCCTGCGTCGGTGTTCTCGACTCGATCCTCGACTGGGGCGTCGGCCGGGGGGCTGGTCACGTCGGTCATCGGGCGGTCGGCGCGTCCTTGAACTGGACCGGAATGCGCCCGATGGGGACGTCACGACGAAGCGGGTGGCCCACCCAGTCCTCGGGCATCAGGATCCTGGTGTGGTCGGGGTGGCCGGCGAAGGCCACGCCCACCAGGTCCCAGACCTCACGCTCCATGGCCTCGGTACCCGGGAAGAGGTCGAACAGGGAAGGCACCACGGGATCGGACTCGGGCACCTGGACCCGCAGGCGGACCCGTCGACCGTCGGTGTGATCGATGAACGAGGCCACCACCTCGAAGCGCTCGGGCACCACGCCCTCGGGCAGGTCGGTGCGACCCGGATGGGCCGAGTAGTCCACGGCGGTGACGTCGATGGCCATGCAGAAGCAGTCGGCCTTCAGGGCCACGACGGTGTCCAACCACTGATCCGGCGCCGGGTGCAGGACGACCTGGCCGTTGGACTCGATCACGGGGACGCCGTAGGCGATCGGCCCCTCGGTCACCGGCTCCTCGCCGTCCGGCCCGTCGCTCACCGGGTCCCCAGTTCGACGGGCTGGACGGTTTCGACGGGGGCGACCGGTACCTCGACCTCGATGGCCGCGCCACCGTCGTTGTCCTGGCGACGTCGGGTCAGCTCACCGCTCTGGATGTTGTCGTGCAACGTCAGGATGGCGTGCATCAGGGTCTCGGGCCCCGGTGGGCAGCCCGGGGCGTACACGTCGACCGGCACGACCTGGTCGACGCCCTGGACGATGGCGTAGTTGTTGAACATTCCCCCGCTAGACGCACACACGCCCATGGAGATGACCCACTTGGGCTCCATCATCTGGTCATAGATCTGGCGCAAGATCGGGGCCATCTTCTGGGACACCCGGCCGGCCACGATCATCAGGTCGGCCTGTCGGGGCGACGCCCGGAAGACCTCCATGCCGTAGCGGGCGAGGTCGTAGTGGGCGGCACCGGTGGCCATCATCTCGATGGCGCAGCACGCCAGGCCGAAGGTGGCCGGCCAGCAGCTGCGGGCCCGGGACCACTTGACGAGGTCCTCGACCCGGGCGGTGACGAAGTTGTGATCGAGGCCCTCGAGCCCGTCGGACATCACGTCGGACACCTCGCCGACGCCGGGGATGCGCACCATCAGGCGGCCCGGTCCCCGGAACTGGTCCGGTCCCCGGCAGCGGCCTGGTCCCGGCCCTCGAGACCGACCAGTTCCCGCCCCTCCAGGCCGACCTCGCGGACTCCGACCCGACGGATGGTCGACGACGAGGTGCGTCGGGGCGACACGGCATGATGGAACCGGCGTACCGGACCCCATTCCAGGGCTCCGTTGCCAATCAGGTAGACGAACGACTCGAACACGGCTGTCGAGAAGATCAACACGGCCACCAGACCGAACAGGCCGAGACCCTCATGGGCGATGGCCCATGGATAGAAGAAGATGATCTCGATGTCGAAGACGATGAAGATCATCGCCACGAGGAAGAACCGCACCGGGAACCGTTCCGGGGTCTCCCGACCCGGGATGATCCCGCACTCGTAGGGAGCGGCCTTGCGATCGTTGGGACTCCGGGGCGCCAGCAGGTGGGACGCCACGAAGCTGAGGGCGGCGAAGAGGACCGCCAGGATCAGCAGGACGACGATGGGCAGGTACTGGCCGAGCACGTCAATCGACCCCGCGCCCACCCATAACCACGGAGTTGGTCACAGGGTCAGGCCTTACTGGTCTCGAACTCCCTGCGCCGCTCCATGAGCTCCTTGTCACGCAAGTGGAGCCAATAGCAGAGGGCCAGGAAAACCAGCAACGATCCGATGGCGACCAGGGCGGGACGCAATCGGACCCAACCCAGATCACGGATCATCACCACCGACACCACCGGTTCACCGGGATCGACCACCGGCCGGGGCGGCGCCTCTCCGGCGGCCACCTCCTGATGGAGCACCCCCTGGAGCTGGACCACCGTGTAGCGGGTCGGGTGGGTGAGTCGGACCGAGTTGGTGATCCAATGGCTGATCCGATCCCAACGGTTCGGGTCGTCGCCCAGCGAAGGCTTGCCGCCCATGGTGTAGGCGTCGAGCAGCTTGTAGTCCGCTGAGCTTGCGAACCCGAGGTCGGCATGGGCCAGCACGTCGGAGGCCGCCTGGGCCTGGGCGTCACCGGCCTCGGTGGTGGCCAGCAGGCGCCACGGCCCGATTGACCGGAGGCCGGCGGCGTCGGTCACGTTGCGGGCCACGGCGGCCAGCTCCGACCGGGTGATGGTCTCGTTGCGAAGCTGGCGGTTGGACCGCAGAGCGGCCAGCGCCTCGGCGGAGACGTCCGGGTTGTCGGCCGCGCTGGGCAACGTGTGGAACTCGGCGACAACGGTGGCATCGCCCGATGCCACGACCAGCTCGTAGGCCGACGGCATCTCGTCCGGGTTGGGCAACTC
>Ga0315319_10000268_pt1 | contig 15824 bp, 12 predicted proteins | sample M1500m3416metaG_FD_203463 | JGI IMG/M metagenome (GOLD analysis project Ga0315319, IMG submission 203463) | Ammonia-oxidizing marine archaeal communities from Monterey Bay, California, United States - M1 500m 3416 | ecosystem: Environmental > Aquatic > Marine > Intertidal zone | place: USA... | reverse complement strand
TTTTTTGGTGTATGGCTGGGCGGTTATTATTTTGATAAAACCGGGTCATACGATCAAATTTGGTGGGCAGCAGCAATAATTGCAGCTGTCACTGCAGTTATTCATATTTTTATTGATGAGAGACCAATTAAAAGGCTCCGTATAAAACAAGAAACTGTCAAACCAACTTCTGGATAGTAGATGTCTGCTAAACATGTACCCATAAAATATACAGTTTCTGAAGTCATTTTACTTACGACGAAGTACTAGTCGTCGTCATTAATTAAGGGTAGACTAATTTTGCAATTATAAACGCTGCATCGTATAACACTTTGTCTGCCCTTTCGAAATTATCGCCAGCATCTCCATATGAATCTGCAGCAAAAACTTCAACCAATCCTAAATTCTCCAAATATTCGTAACCATCGCCCAAAGATCCAGACAAAATTATGACCCTTTTGTTGTGAAGTGTAGCTAGATCTGTAACTCCCAGAACTACCTTTCCATTCAGAGTTTGCGCGTCTGTTTTCCCCTCCCCAGTTATAACTATATCTGCACTCTCTACTAGCTCTGAAAAGCCTGTAATATCCATTATTGCCTTAATACCTGACTTCAATTCTGCATCCAAAAAAGCTAATAATGTACCACCAACACCACCACCAGCCCCACTTCCTGGCTCATTAATAATGTCTCTCCCTAAAAACTTTTTTATCACCAAGGCGAAATTACTTAGAATACTGTCAAGATCTTCTACACAATTTAAGTCGGCTCCTTTTTGCTCTGCGAAAACTCTACTTGCCCCAAGATCGCCACAAAATGGATTATTAACATCGCACGCTACAACAAAGCTAGAATCACAAAGTCTACTATCAATACTACTAACATCTATACCAGTTAATCCAAACATAGAACTGGGTGAGTTACCTTCTAGAACCACACCATCCTCTAAAAAGCGTACCCCAAGTGCTTTTAACATTCCAAATCCTCCATCATTGGTCGAGGTGCCTCCGATTCCAATAACAAAGTTTGAAACCTCTTTATCTAGCGCGTCAAGGATTAATTCACCAAAACCAAATGTAGAAGTGTTCATGGGATTTTTTTCAGACTCATCGAGCATATATAAACCTACAACTGAGGCCATTTCTAGGATTGCTGTTTTGGTGTTATCTGAGCAATATATTAAGTAATCTACCTCAATTTTATTTCCCAAAGCGTCACTCACAATTGCTGAGTTAATCTCGCCATCGATATGATCTTTAATAACATCAATAAGACCTTCTCCTCCGTCAGACAGCGGTACAGGGTTAACATTAATGTTATATTCATCCTTCAGACTATCGCTGAATGCTTTGCTAATAATTGTGCAAGCCTGGTGCGCACTCAGACTACCCTTAAATGAGTCTGTAGAAATTATTATTGTTGATGATTTTCGTGAATTTATCAATTAATATTTAGTTGGAAATATATAAATGCAAGTCGTTAATCATATGATACTTGATATTGTTTAAATTACATATTTTCACTATAAGAATATATTAATTATATTTGTTAAAAACACTTAATTGATAAGCCTAAAAACACTTAAAATTAAGTATTAATTAAATGTACTTTATCGCCAATTAATGGAGAAATTTAATGAGTGATTGTGTTGTATGGCTGCATGATGTTGGCATAAAAGATGTTGAAACAGTTGGAGGAAAAAATGCATCACTAGGAGAGATGATTAGTTCATTGTCTTCTAAAGGTGTTAGTGTACCAGGGGGATTTGCAACTACCGCTCTTGCATTTAATCAGTTTTTAGAATATAACAATTTAAAATCTAAAATTAACTCTGTACTGGCTGAGCTCGATCCAGAAAATATAAACCAACTTACGCAAACTGGTTCTAGTATTCGTGGTTGGATTCTCGAAGCTGAATTCCCAGACAATTTACTTTCTGACGTTAAAGATTATTATTCCCAATTAGTAACAAAATTAGGGCCAAATTCAACCTTCGCTGTTCGCTCCTCTGCTACAGCGGAAGATTTACCTGAGGCCTCTTTTGCTGGACAGCAAGAGACTTATTTAAATGTTTCAGGTTTTGATAATATTATTGAATCGATCAAGATGGTTTTCGCCTCTCTATACAACGATCGCGCCATATCTTATCGAGTACATCAGGGCTTTGAGCATGAAATGGTTTCTTTATCAGCTGGTGTACAGCAAATGATTCGTAGTGATATTGGTTCTAGTGGAGTTATGTTTACTCTGGACACTGAGTCAGGGTTTAGAGATGTTGTATTCATTACATCGGCCTACGGCTTAGGAGAAACTGTTGTCCAGGGCTCTGTAAATCCTGATGAATTTTACGTACATAAGCCTACACTAATTGCCGGCAAAGATTCCATACTAAGCAAGAACCTGGGATCCAAAGAGATAAGGATGACTTATGCCAAGAAAGACTCCAAAGAAAAAGTATCTATAGAGTCAGTTTCAATAGATTTACAGAGAACCTTTAGTCTTGATAATCAACAAATACAAACTCTAGCAGAGTATGCCATTATCATTGAAAACCACTACGGCAGACCTATGGATATTGAGTGGGCACTTGATGGCAACGATAATCACCTGTACATTGTTCAGGCTAGACCAGAAACTGTTAAGAGTAGAGAGAAGTCATCAAATGCCATAGATAACTATAAACTTACTGATACTGGCAATTTAATTGTTGAAGGTAGAGCCATTGGTCACAAGATAGGTAACGGACCTGCAAGGGTTATAAGCGATATTTCTCAAATGGATGAGGTTGAATATGGCGATGTTCTAGTTACTGATATGACTGACCCTGACTGGGAACCTGTAATGAAGAGAGCTTCAGCTATTATCACTAATCGCGGAGGGCGCACATGTCATGCAGCTATTATCGCTAGAGAATTAGGAGTTCCAGCCATAGTTGGTACACTAAATGCTACACAATTATTAACAAGTGGTGATTCAGTTACAGCATCTTGTGCTGAGGGAGATACTGGGTATGTCTATGATGGTATTTTATCCTTTGAACAAATAAGTCTTGCTGTTGATAATCTGCCTGATATAAAAACAAAAATAATGATGAATGTTGGTAATCCAGGTCGTGCCTTTGATTTTTCTAACATTCCAAACTCTGGAGTTGGCCTAGCTCGACTAGAATTTATTATCAACACAACAATAGGCATTCATCCTAAGGCTTTACTTGAATTCGGCAGTCTACCAGCCAAATTAAAAGATGAAATAAATATACGCTGTTCAGGTTATAGCTCCCCGATTGATTTTTATGTATCGAAGCTGACAGAAGGCATATCCACCATTGCAGCTTCATTTGCAAATAGTCCTGTCATAATTAGAATGTCTGATTTTAAATCAAATGAATATGCCAACCTTTTTGCTGGTGAACTATACGAGCCCAAAGAAGAGAACCCTATGATCGGATTTAGGGGTGCGGCTAGATATATTTCAAAGGATTTTAGAGAGTGTTTTGAGCTTGAATGTCAAGCAATTAAGAGAGTGCGTAATAATATGGGTTTTACAAATGTTGAGATAATGATTCCATTTGTTAGAACTTTAGATGAGGCATCTAAAGTTATAGATTTATTAAAAGAAAATGGTTTGCAGCGTGGTGTAGATGGTTTAAGGATTATTATGATGTGTGAACTACCTTCAAATGCAATGCTAGCTGAAGAGTTTTTAGATTATTTTGATGGATTCTCAATCGGTTCAAACGATATGACGCAATTAACTCTGGGAATAGACCGTGACTCAGGCCTAGTTGCTGAGGGTTTTGACGAGAGAAATCCTGCTGTCAAAAAAATATTAGAAATGGCCATTAATGCTTGCCATAACAAAAATAAATACGTTGGAATCTGTGGTCAAGGACCTTCTGATTACCCGGACTTAGCTGAATGGCTTCTAGATAAAAATATAACTAGTATCTCCCTTAACCCAGACACAGTCATTGAGACTTGGATGCAACTTGGCTAGCATCGAAAACAAAAAAGTTAAATCCAAACCTGTTAGGACTGTCTTTTTTATTTCTGATAGAACTGGAATTACTGCCGAAGCCCTAGGTAACAGCCTACTTACTCAATTTGAAGGCGTAACTTTCAACAAAATTCATTTGTCATTTATCGATAACAAGCAAAAAGCAAAAAAATGTGTGGAGCAAATCAATGATGCATGCAATACAGATAATAACCAGTCGCTAATTTTCAGCACCCAAATAGACACTGAATTAAGATCAATGATGGCAAAAAGTAAGGGTGTTTTTTTTGATTTTTTTGAAACATTTATATCAAAAATGGAAAAATCACTTGAATTAAAATCAATTCATACTGCTGGTAAACTGCACGGTATAGACAATAACAAGAACTATAATAGCAGAATAAACAGTGTCAACTTTTCTCTTGCAAGTGATGACGGTATGAGTATAAAAAGTTTTGACAGGGCTGACATAATATTGATAGGAGTTTCTAGGTCAGGAAAGACACCGACATGCTTATTTATGGCTCTACAGTATGGCATAAAAGCGTCAAACTACCCTCTAATCGAGCAAGATCTAGGGACAACAAAGCTACCAAAAATACTACAGCCATTCAAAGATAAACTATTCGGTCTAACCATTAACCCTACTAGACTAAGAAAGATTAGACTTGAAAGAAGAAGTAATAGTGAATATTCTTCCCTGCAACAATGCCAGAGCGAGGTTAGACGTGCAGAAGATATATATCACTCTAACAACATACCATTTATAGACACAACACAAATATCTATTGAGGAAATAACAGCAAAAATTAGTAACAAATTTTCTCTCAGATAATTCCAAAATTAATATTTTTTATCTATGATTACACAAATTTTTATAATCATTTTTCCCATACTTGCAATTGTCACTGGTGGATATCTGTATGCAAAAAAATATCAAACAGACATGGAGGTTGCAAATAGATTAAACCTAAACATATTCCTTCCAGCACTACTGTTTTCAGTATTCACAAGCAAAGACTTTAACTTATTAGACTTTCAGTCATTAGCAATTGGCGGTTTATTGGTAATTATTATGTCTGGTCTAATGGCGGTATTATTTTCTAAAATGCTTGGTTATAACGTCAAAACATTTGTTCCTCCTGCAATGTTTGTAAATTCTGGCAATATGGGTTTGCCTCTAGCTTTGTTTGCGTTTGGCAAGGTAGCAATTCCTGCAGCAGTGGTTCTATTTTTTATTGAGAACACCCTACACTTCACCCTTGGTATAAAAATAATTGACAGGCAAAGCTCAATAACAAAAGTTTTACGCATTCCTATGGTTGTAGCTAGCGTTTTTGGAGTGTTAATTAGTCTGTTATCTTTCGATATTCCTAACTTAATCATAACCCCTATTCAGATGCTCGGAGAGATTGCTATACCGCTTATGCTGTTTTCTTTAGGTGTAAGATTGGTTGACATTGACTTTAGTGATTGGAAGATAGGAATTATTGGCGCTATATTTAGACCTCTTATTGGTATAGCCTCAGTACTACTAATATTGCCATGGCTAAACTTAGATAACCTTAACACTGCACAATTAATAATTTTTGCTATACTCCCACCTGCAGTTTTAAACTTCATGGTTGCTGAAAAATATAATCAAGAACCTAAAAAAGTAGCATCAATAGTACTCATTGGAAACTTATTTAGTCTTGTTAGTGTTACTACCGCTCTTTACTTTATTTTGCCTAATTTATAAGAACCCTACTGAACACATATTATTTTCTTAACTGATTTAGCTCAATTAATTCTATTTTTTCTTTTCGTTTAAGTTTTTTTATCTCTGCTTCACGCTTAAGTGCAACACTTTTATTATCTACAATTTCATCATAAACCAAACTACAAGGGCTATTTGCTCTGGTGTATTTAGCTCCACCCCTTAGTTCACCATTGTGCTGCTTGATGCGTCTAGCTAAGTCGTTCGTGATACCGCAGTACATATGATCGTTAGCACATCGTAACATGTAAACGTGCCATTTAGATATATCAATCATATTGTAATTGCTTATTTAACTTTGAAGTGCCTGTTGGCGGAATTTTTTCAAAATACCAATTGTATAGCCGTTGGGTTGATCCATGCCCTCCAACACTAATGCTAGAGACGCTAAATAGGCATAACCATCATACCCAGGTGCCATATTTTTATAGTTAGGATCATGCATATTCTGTTGGTCCACAACTAGAGCCATCTTCTCAAATACTTCATGAACTTGCTCAACTGTACATACCTTATGGTGCAACCAATTTGCCATATGTTGAGATGAAATTCTCAACGTAGCTCGGTCTTCCATCAGGCCAATGTGGTCAATATTTTGTACCTTAGAGCACCCTATACCCTGGTCTACCCAGCGAACAACGTAGCCCAAAATACTGTGCGCATTATTCTCAATTTCAGAAAAAATCTTGTCATCAGGTAGCTCATATGGCTTTTTCAAAAACGGAATTTGAAGTATAGCGTCTCTATCTGGGTTTATATCTTTTAATAGTTGTTTCTGTAGCTTAAATACATCTACACAATGATAATGCGTAGCGTGCAGTGTCGCTGCGGTTGGAGATGGGACCCAAGCACAGTTTGCTCCTGCCTCCAAATGTAGCAACTTATTGTCCAGCATTTCTCGCATTTGGTCCGGCTGTGCCCACATACCTTTGCCTATCTGAGCCTTTTTATAAAACCCACACTGCAAGCCTATAGCGACATTACTCTCTTCATATGCAGAATACCATGCCTCCGCCTTTATGAGATCTTTACAGCGCATGGGGCCAGCATGCATTGATGTATGGATTTCATCGCCAGTTCTATCTAAAAATCCGGTATTTATGAAAATAACTCTATCTTTAGCCTCTTTTATACAAGCCTTAAGATTTACACTTGTACGTCGCTCTTCATCCATGATGCCAATCTTTAGTGACTTATCTTCAAGACCAAGCTCCTTCTCAACTAGAGAGAATAGCTTAACGGTAAATGCAACCTCTTCAGGTCCATGCAGTTTTGGCTTTACTATATACATATCTGAATCTGAAGCTGTTTCAGGTTTCTTTAATTTTGGGGTAGCAATGAGAGCTGTCACCATTGCATCAAGCAACCCCTCAAATATAGGGGAGCCATCATTGCCTTTGACTAGGTCTGAAGTCATATGAATACCAACATGACGAACCAGTGTCGTACTGGTACCACTCAATGACAAATTCTTTGAGCTTGAACTGGTGTATTTTTTGTCTGCATTCAAATGTCTTACGTGCTGTTCTCCATTTTTTATAAATTCTGATTTTAAGTTACCCTTAAGCAGTCCTAAATAGTTTCTATATGCCTGTATTTTTTCATCATTGCTTACAGTGGACGCCGAATCCTCGAAATCAACAATGGTCGTAATTGCAGATTCCAAAATAACATCAAATATGCCACTTGGATGGTAGCTACTATCTTGATCTAATACTATTTCTATATGAAGGTTATTGTTTTTAAGTATCACCCCACCATCATCGCCAATTCCGACAAATTGTTTGTTATCTATTAGAGACGCATATTGACCATTATTCAATTTAAATATTAACTGTTTTGGATGCTTTTCAATACAATTTATTTGCTTATATGAGGCACCCTTCAGTGGCACAGCTTCATCTAAGAAGTCACATGCTAGCTCTGCTGTTTTGTTAACACGACGTAAATTATGAGCAAAAGATTTTGCAAGATTCCCTCTATTAGGTATTACATTTGTGCCGTAAAAAGCATCGAACAAGCTACCCCAACGTGCATTAACTGCATTCAACAAAAAGCGCTCATTGGATACTGGCACTACTAACTGCGGTCCGGCTATCGTTGAAATTTCATCGGCAACAGTGTCCACGTTAATAGAAAAATCCTCTGGCTCGGGTAGCAGATAGCCAATACCTTCTAGGAATTTTTTATATTCTTCAAAAACAAAACTGTTATTAGTATGCCAATGGTCAATTTGTTTCTGTAAATTATCGCGCACCTGAAGTAGTCTTTCGTTCTCTGTATTTAGTTGTTCAACAATAGAAAAAAGTGAACTAAAAAAATCGTCAGTTTTGATGCCTAATTCATTGGTAACCTCTTCATCAATAAATTTATAAAAATTATTATCGACTTTATAATTATTTAGGCTTATAAAACCACTTTGTTGCATTATATTTTCTCCTCAACAACTATAACTCCATCCATATCAGCATACAAATAACAGCCTGGTGTAAAGCGTATACCTGAAAAATTTACCTCTAAATCTATATCACCCACACCATTTTTTACACTTTTCAGAGGGTGCGTTCCTATGGCACGTATACCGATTTGCATACTTTCAATAATATCAGAGTCTCTAATCATTCCATATATGACAACACCTTCCCAGCCATTATTAATAGCTATTGTGGCCATCTGATCTCCAAGCATTGCACAGCTCTTTGAACCACCACCGTCAACCACCAGAACTTTCCCTTTGCCGTCTCCAGATAAAGTCTCTCTTATTAGAGAATTGTCTTCAAAACATTTAACAGTTGATATAACACCAGAAAAATTTACCTTAGCCCCATAATGCTGGTAAATGGGTTCTAAGTATTGCACTTGTGGGTGAATATAATCAGATATATCAGTAGTCCTTTGCATATAATTTCCTATTTGTAAATTTCACACATTCTGTTTTTATTTCGGTATGGGTAATAATCACCCACCCCGTTTTCTTGTATATTTTCTTGCACATCACACCAATATTTATCATTCAAAAGTTTGTTGAATTTCTTGTCGAAAATTTTCTTTTTGTTTTTATCAGGGAACATGAAGAACCTGAACTCTTCAGGAAAGACGTCATTATCTGCAACTGGATACCAAGGCTCTGATAACATTTCATCTGCATCATTCCTTGGCTTTGGTATCTTTCTAAATACCGGCTTATCCATAGTTGTAATTTCGTCATAGTCATAAAAAACCACTCTATTTTGTCTCGTAACACCAAAATTCTTTGTAAGCATATCTCCAGGAAAAATATCAGAATTTATGAGCTCATCTATGGCTCTGCCATAATCTTTAATAATATCTTCAAGTTGATCATTACTGGCATTCTTCATGTATATGTTTAGTGGTATCATTTTGTTTTCAATATATAAGTGCTTGATAATTAAAAGGTCGCCATCAAACTCTAACTTAGAAGGAATCTTTTCTTGCAACTCCTTCATCAACTCCGGACCTATATCACGAATTGGAAATGCAACATTCGAAAACTCCCAAGTGTCCGCTAATCTGCCAACCTTGCAATGATTTTTTACGAAAAAATACTTATCCTTCACCATCTTCGGTGTGCTTTGTTTTGGTGGTGCAAATTGATCATTTATTACCTTAAATACATAAGGGAACATGGGGAAAGTAAACACGGTCATCACCATCCCCTTTATTCCTGGGGCAAGGGCCAATTTTTCATTTGTTAACTTAGAGTACTGCAATAATGTTCTATATAAGAGAGTTTTGCCGTGCTTATGAAGCCCAATTGAACTATATAGCTCGGGCTTAGTTTTACCTGGAAGTACTGTGGTTAAAAAATCTACCACTGCGGCTGGGTAATCTGTATCAATAAAAAAATACGACCTAGAGAAGCTAAAAACTACAGAAATATCACTTATATCAGTAAGGACTGCGTCAACATATAATCCCTCATCCTTGTCATTCAAAAGTGCTATTAATAGAGGCAGAGTACTGTTATTCTGAAACACCACCTTGCCAACTATATATGCCCCCTTTCTACGAAAAAAAGGTGACTTTATTATTTGAAACTCTAATGAATCTCTAGATGATAAATTTAACTGTTTAACTAATTGTTGCTCTAATCTCTCGACATCTCTATCAAAGTTAACAAAATTTACTTGAAAATTGAAACCTTTTAGAATCTCTGTGAGAGTTTTATATAAACCTTTTTTATCGAAATAATAGCTAGCCAATATAGGTGTATCCATGTCAATGAATGCTGTAGATATTCCTGGCTTAACAAATATGAAATTATTTTTATAGAACCTCTTATCGAACAACCTACAGAATACTGAGTTATAAAAAGTTTCAGCTAACTCAGGTTGTTTATAAGTTGATACTAGGGCAGTATACGTTAACTTCGTGTTTGCCCATAACTCTTCATCGAAAGATGTCACATCAAAAAAATCTCTAAACTTATCACAAAAATTGGTAACTTGATTGTCATAGAAATACAAACGAAGTTTAGAGTCCTCAACCAGCTTTTCCCACTCACAATTTTCAAATTTATGCTTCGCATCAAATGATGTTTTTTGCAAAGCCGTATAATGCCTTTCAAAGCCTTTTAAGATTTTTTTAGAAATCTCTAGAGGTTGGGAGTTAGAAGCCTTTGATTTCACCATAACCAGGATTATAAGCCCAAGAGTTAATTAAAAATTAGTTATAAAAATCAAAATATATAAACTCCCGAGCTATGACACAATAGTTAAATTAAAACTGCTCCTCTTCGGTTGATCCTTTTAGGGCTGTTACAGATGATTGTCCACCCTGTATCACTGTTGTAACATCATCAAAGTAACCAGCGCCGACCTCCTGTTGATGAGATGCAAAAGTGTATCCCTTAGATACAGCTGCAAATTCCGGCTCCTGAACTTTATTTACATAATGCTTCATGCCGTTACCTTTCGCGTAATCATATGCTAGGTCAAACATGTTGTACCACATATTGTGAATACCAGCCAATGTAATGAACTGATACTTATATCCCATAGCGGCAATCTCTTCCTGGAATGTTGAAATCTGACTATCAGTTAGATTCTTTTTCCAATTAAATGAAGGAGAACAATTGTATGCAAGCAGCTGCTCAGGATTTTCTGCAATAACCGCTTGTGCAAATTCTCTAGCAAACCCAAGATCTGGTTTTCCTGTTTCACACCACACTAAGTCTGCATATGGGGCATAAGAGACTCCACGTGATATTGACTGCTCTAGTCCATTTTTAACACGATAGAAACCCTCAGAGGTGCGCTCCCCAGTAATAAAAGGAGCATCATTTGGGTCAATATCTGAAGTTATAAGGTTTGCAGCTTCAGCATCAGTTCTTGCCAGAACAACAGTAGGTACACCCATAACATCTGCAGCTAAGCGAGCGGAAACAAGTTTTTCAATCGCCTCCTGTGTTGGCACCAACACTTTACCTCCCATATGTCCACATTTCTTTACAGCAGCTAATTGGTCTTCAAAGTGAGCTCCAGCAGCTCCATTAGATATCATATTTTTCATTAATTCAAAGGCATTCAATACTCCACCAAATCCAGCCTCTGCGTCTGCAACTATTGGCAGAAAGTAGTCAATATGACCTTCGTCGCCGTTCTCAATTCCTTTTGCCCACTGAATCTCATCAGCCCTTTTGAATGTGTTATTTATACGTCTTACCATTGTTGGTACTGAGTCATACGCATATAGAGACTGGTCAGGGTACATAGTTTCTGATGTGTTACCATCAGCTGCAACTTGCCATCCAGAAAGATAGATAGCCTCTATGCCAGCCTTTGCTTGCTGCATTGCTTGTCCTGCAGTAATCGCTCCCATACAATTAACATAACCTTTTTTAGAGGAGCCATTTACTAAATCCCACAATTTTTCAGCGCCACGTTTAGCGTATGTACATTCAGCTTGAACCGAGCCACGTAAACGAACCACATCCTCTGCGCTGTATGTTCTTTTAACGTTTCTCCATCTTGGGTTTTGTTCCCAGTCTTTTTCTAATGCTTTAATCTGATCAACTCTGTTCATATTATTGTCCTTGCTTTATACTGTCAATTTATTGTTGCCTATGTGTTTGAAAAATCCCTGCTCTTTCTTTTATATTATGTTGTTTATAATCAACATAATCTGATGCTCTTGTTTGCCCTGCGATAGTTAAACAAAATGCAGTAAATACTGATATAGCTGCCGATGTAAAAAATAATTTCATTTCTTTTTCCTTTGTAAGATTAATTTTCAATGTATCACCCATTCGAGAAATGTTACATTATTAATATTTTTTAATTAATTCTTTTCCACTATACAATATAAATATTCATATTATGAATACAAGATTGTTATATATAATTATTTCACTATATAATTAATGCTGCTATATTATGAATTAGGGGGATAGCATGAGTAAACAAGATGAGAAAAAATATAACGCCATTGAGAAAACTTTACATATTTTATCAATTTTTTCTTTAGAAAATCCATCCATGAGTCTTGTTGAAATTTGTGCAAGAACACAATTTAATCAGTCAACCACATATCGAATATTACAAACTCTAATTGAATTTGGATATATTATTCGTACATCAGATAAAAATTACTGTGTAGGCACACAACCAGTCTACTTAAGTGCTGTTTATGAGCATGAACATCACCTAACTCAGATAAGACCTATTGTTGACCATATTAGAGATACATGCAACGAAACAGCTTCATTTCAGATTGAAGAAGACAATAGTAGGATCTGCATTTACAGGGCGCACTCGAATGACAGAATTAGGCACCACATTGAACAAGGTACACGACTTGAGCTTAACCGTGGAGCAGCAGGTAGAATTATTCTCGCCTACGGGCAACGCAAGAACGACAATAGTGGCTTTTTTTATGAAATCCGTAAAAAAGGTTTTCACGTTGCTACAAATGAGCATAATGCATCACTATTTGCAATAGCTATACCGGTTATATCTTCTAACCAGCAATTTGTTGGTGCTCTATGTATTTCAGGACCAATTGATAGATGGAACGATTTAAAGAGAGAAAACCTGCTCAAATTATTGCTCCAAGAGAGAAAAAATATCGATATTGTATAGTCGTAACTTTATATTGTTTTTGTTTGATATTATTAAATATTTAATAATATTTAGTTTTATTGTTCGAATCATCCAAGTCACAACTGACTGTAAATGTTCACGAAAGTTATTTATCTCAAGGTCGGTGATAATTAACCATATTAATTGGTATAATTCATCAGTTTTATACCATTTAGTGGGATAACCTTCTGACCAACATTTAATTAATGGAAAAAACGTATAATCCCAGCCAAATAGAAAGTAAATTTCGAACCTTATGGGAAGACAATCGCCTATTTTCTTCTGAATTAAATGCCGAAAGTAGAGATTCATACTCTATAGTCTTACCACCTCCTAATGTAACTGGAAGCCTACACATGGGGCATGCGTTTCAGCATACAATTATGGACATATTAACGCGCTACCATCGCTCCAGTGGAGAGCAAACTCTTTGGCAACCCGGAACTGACCATGCTGGTATAGCAACTCAGATGGTTGTCGAGAGACAACTAGCTAGCAAAAACATCACACGCCACGATATTGGCCGTAAAAAATTTATAGAAAAAGTTTGGGAATGGAAGAATCTTTCAGGTGGAACCATTACTTCTCAAATGCGCCGTTTAGGAACCTCAGTTGATTGGGAAAGAGAGCGCTTCACTATGGATGATGGTCTTTCAAATGCAGTACAAAATGTATTCATTCAACTATACAAAGAGGGTTTAATTTATCGCGGTAAACGATTAGTTAATTGGGACCCTGTGCTCCATACTGCAGTATCAGATCTTGAAGTAATTAGTACTGAAGAGAATGGATCTCTGTGGCATATACGTTACCCCATAACAGGCACTGATGATTTCTTGGTAGTGGCTACAACGCGTCCAGAAACAATGCTGGGTGATAGTGCAGTTGCAGTGCATCCAGATGACGATCGCTACAAGCACCTTGTAGGCAAAACTATAAACCTACCACTAACAAATAGAGAGATCAGAATAATTGCTGATGACTATGTAGACATGGACTTTGGAAGTGGTTGCGTTAAGATTACGCCTGCACATGACTTTAATGATTACGAAATCGGTCAGCGCCATGGTTTGGATGTAATTAACATACTAACGCCCGATGCCAAGATTAACGAAACCGTTGATTGTGAGTATACTGGGATGGATAGATTCGACGCAAGAAAGCAAATAATTAAAGATTTGAATAATAAAGGTCTATTAGAAAAAATAGACCAACACAAATTAATGGTACCGAGGGGTGATAGAACTAATACGGTTATTGAGCCCTATATGACAGATCAATGGTTTGTGAAGGTTGCACCTTTGGCAAAGCCAGCTATTGATGCTGTAAAAAATGGTGACATTCGTTTTGTTCCAGAAAATTGGTCTAAAACATACTACAACTGGATGGAAAACATTGAAGATTGGTGTATTTCACGTCAAATTTGGTGGGGGCATAGGATACCTGCTTGGTACGACGATTATGGCAATATTTATGTGGCTGATTCACTAGAAGAGGCACAAAAAGATGCTGGTCAAGGAGTCAATTTAGTACAGGATGAAGACGTACTTGACACCTGGTTCTCTTCGGCATTGTGGCCATTCTCTACGCTAGGTTGGCCAGAACAGAAGCCAGAATTATCACGTTTTTATCCTACCAACGTTCTAGTTACAGGTTTTGATATTATATTTTTTTGGGTTGCCAGAATGATAATGTTTGGTATTAAATTTATGGGCGATGTTCCCTTCAAGGATGTTTACATAACCGGACTTATCAGGGATGGTCATGGCCAAAAAATGTCTAAATCAAAAGGGAATGTGCTTGACCCAATCGACTTGATTGATGGTATCAATCTAGAAGACTTGCTTGAAAAGAGAACTCACGGGATGATGCAACCAAAAATGGCAGAAAAAATCAAAAAGCAAACAGTGAGTGAGTTTGCTGATGGGATTCCTGCGTTTGGGACTGACGCTCTCAGGTTCACCTTTGCAGCACTTGCATCTTTTGGTAGAGATATTAAATTTGACCTTAAACGTGTTGAGGGATATCGTAACTTCTGCAACAAGCTTTGGAATGCATCTAGATTTGTACTCTTGAAACTAGACGGTGAAAATATTAATCCTGAAGCTAACCTATCTATCGCAGATGTGTGGATATTATCTAGACTGCAGATAACCAAAAGAAACGTAGAAAAACATCTCAACAACTATAGGCTAGACCTTATGTCTCAAGAGCTTTACGAATTCGTATGGCATGATTATTGTGATTGGTACCTTGAGCTAACTAAACCGCTGTTAGAAGATACTGAGACCAAGGAAGGCGCCCAATCAACCCTACTAAAAGTGTTGAATGAAATTTTGTCTTTGCTTCATCCTGTGATTCCATTCATCACTGAAGAGATTTACCAGCACTGTAATAATCTAACTTCTTACAGTTCGGACAATTTGATGAAAAAAGATTTTCCAGTATCTGAACCGCAACTAATATCACCTAGTGCTGAAAAAGAAATTAAGTGGCTGCAAACCTTCATATTAGGTGTTCGTCAAATACGCGGAGAGATGAATATTTCCCCATCAAAACTGTTGCCATGCATTGTTCAAAACTTTAGCAATGAAGATGAGAAATACCTTGAAGGCAATGTAAATGTTATCAAAGCCCTTGCAAAAATTGAACAAATTGATAAATTACCGAGTTCAGATGAGGCTCCAGAATCCGCCACTGTACTGGTTGGTAATATGAAAATATTTATACCACTTGCAGGGCTCATCGACAAAGAACAGGAAATATCGAGACTAACAAAAGAGATAGAGAAGCTTACAAAACTTGAATCTCAATTTTCAAATAAACTTAACAACGAAAAATTTGTTAATGGCGCACCAGCGCAAGTCGTAATCAAGGAAAAAGAAAAGTTAAGCACTACACAAAGTGCTATTATGGATCTAACGGCACAATTAAATAAAATATCTGCATTATGACACTAGTAAAGACATTTTTGTTATTTTTAGTTCTAT
>Ga0315319_10000264_pt1 | contig 15935 bp, 13 predicted proteins | sample M1500m3416metaG_FD_203463 | JGI IMG/M metagenome (GOLD analysis project Ga0315319, IMG submission 203463) | Ammonia-oxidizing marine archaeal communities from Monterey Bay, California, United States - M1 500m 3416 | ecosystem: Environmental > Aquatic > Marine > Intertidal zone | place: USA... | reverse complement strand
ATCTTAGATAAATTAAAAATTCTCTATCCAAACTCAACTTTCATCTGTTCGGGAAATCTCTTTCAAATTGCTACAAAATTAGGCATGAATTCAATTCCAATAGATGGTAAATCATCTGATATTGAATTGACATGGGATAAAATCCAGTATAACATCATTGATTCAATATCATTAAACATATCAAAAGATAATCTAAATAAATTAAAAAATCTTTCAAATGTTATTACCAATTTAATAATCAAAACAAAAACAAATACAAATCATAAAAAACAATTTGCTCTTATAGAATTTGATTCAAAAAAATATAAAAAAATTTTTAATGAATCCAATAATTTAGATGACACAATTCATCTATATAATCGACATAGACCTATATTCTACAATACAGAATCTCTAAATATTATTAGAAATTCTAAAGTTATCCCATATATTATTCCAAAACATTCCTTAAAACAATTAAAATCTAACATAGACTTATCATATCAAAAACTTTTATCTAATCTTGAAAAATTTTTTACTAATGGAAATTTTTTTTCCAACTTCTTTAAATTTCATAATATTGAACTCTGGACATATATCAAACCCAATCTAATCAAAATTTTTGAAAAAAAATTACTTGATTCTATTCATGAAATTGAATATGCAAAATCATTCCTTGCTAATAATAGAATAGATTCTGTATTACTTCTATCTGAAAGTGGTTTTACTGAACAAATAATCATTAATTTAGCTAAAAAACTCTCTATAAACATAATTCTATTACAGCATGGATTAATTATTGATAATACAAATGCAGATAATTATAACAAAATCCTTACTGGAGTGCAACCTCTTGATTCTAATTATTTCTTTACCTGGGGAAATATTTCTCCTAAAAATATAAAAAAATTAGAATCTAAAATTGAAACTAGATTAATAGGAAGCCCAATTCTAGATAAATTATACACGCAAGATCATCAAAAACCAAAAAAACCAAATAATATTCTATTATTAGCTACTGGGCCAAGAAATCATCAATCAGTTGGGCATGATGTGAATATGTGGAAAAAATATGAATCAATGATAAAATCAATCTATGATTCTGTATTAAAACACAATATGACTTTGATAATTAAAAAGCATCCAGATATGGCTGAAACTGATTTTTCTCCTGAACTTTATTCATACTTGTCTAGTGCACAAATTGTAAAAAATGATGAACTTTCAAATCTATTGATAGATGCTAAAATTGTTTTGTCTCTTGGAATATCTTCTGGCATCTTAGAAGCTCAGATGCTTGAAAAACCAGTTATCTCTATTCTTGTTGATTATGATGTGTTTGGCAGTACAGAATACATCTCTAATTCATGTCTTGAAACTACCCTTGAAGAATTTGATCATACTTTCTCCAAATTATTGAATGAACCAGATTCTCTTGATATTTTAGTCCAAAAAGGTAGTAAAAAGTTAAACCAAAACATATCAAATATTGGTTTTTCATCACAAATTCTATTTGATACGATGAAAAAACTTCAATAATTTTTCAGTCGTAAGTCTTTTAATTATATTAAAAAATAGTTTTTCATGTTCAAGGAAAAAACTCTACTTATTACTGGAGGCACTGGCTCACTTGGCACTGCATTGACAAAAAGATTATTGGAACAAAACCCAAAAACAATCCGAATTTTCAGTAGGAATGAGAGTAAACAAATTGAAATGGAATCCTCTTTTGATGATGATCGTTTACGCTTTTTTGTAGGAGATATTAGAGATTCAGAAAGATTATTTTCTGCATTAGAAGATGTTGATATAGTCTTTCATGCAGCGGCATTAAAGCATGTACCAAAAATTGAATACAACCCATTTGAATCAATTAAAACAAATGTTATAGGCTCACAAAATGTAATTGATAATAGTTTACGTCAAGATGTTGAAAAAGTAATATGTGTTGGAACAGATAAGGCTGTTTCTCCATTGAATACTTATGGTGCAACAAAATTACTAATGGAGAAACTGTTTGTAAGTGCAAATAATTATGTTAATCCTAATAAACACAAAACTAGATTTGTTGCAGTTCGTTATGGAAATGTTTTAGGAAGTAGTGGTTCTGTAATCCCAAAATTCATTGATCTAATCAAAAAAAATAAGCCAATTACCCTTACAGATCCAAAAATGACTAGATTTACAATTACAATGGATGAAGCACTTGATTTTATACTCAAGGCTACTGCTACAGGTAAGGGATCAGAAATTTTTATTCCTAAACTAAAAAGTTATGAAATGCCTGTTCTGATTGATGCATTAATTGAATTAGTTGGTGAAATAAAACAAGAACTTACTGGTATACGACCTGGGGAAAAATTGCATGAAACTTTAATCAATAGTGATGAAATTCGTTATGCATGGAATATTGATGATATGTATATGTTATCAAATCCACATCACAAACTTTTCCATACTAATGATCTCTTGGATACATATGATGAAATTAGTAAAGTAGAAAATTTGAATGCATATAGTTCTGATGTTGCAGAAAAAATATCTAAAGAAGAGCTAAAAGAAAAAATTAAGAGCTCAAATTTATTATAAATTAATATTAAATTTTTTCAAATGTATACTGGACTAATTCAAAACCATTATCTTTAAAAAATTGAATTGATTTTTTATTTTTTGGACTAACATTTGCAAGATATCTTTGTCGTGGATTTTGTTTCATTAATTCAGATAATGCTAATTTTCCAATATTCTTACCTTGAAATTCCTTTGAAACAAATATGCCTATCTCATCATTTTTAGATAAATAAATGGACCCAACTTTTTCTTTACATTTATGCTCATACGTAGTAATGATATACCATTTTTTGTATGGTTTTGATTCAATAAATTTTACATGAGAAGCATATGTAGGCATTTTTTTATGTGAAATATTTACACGAGAGTCTCTTTCTTTAAGTAACTCAAACAAAAATTTTGTGTCATCAGAAGGTCTGATAGGTCTAATTGATAATTTTTTTACACGAGTCTTTGACATTAGTAAATTTAGATTTAATAAACGATTAAATCTTGCTCTAAATTTGTTAGGACATTGAAATCTTTCATCATTGCTGAAATCGCATCAAATTGGGAGGGAAATTTCACAAAGGCTAGAAAATTAATTAAAGAATCAAAACTTGCTGGTGCCAATGCAGTGAAATTCCAAATATGGAGGGCAAACGATCTCTATGATCGTACGCATCCAAATTGGAAATTTATTAAAAAATCTGAAATTACATTTCAAAAATTAAAAAAACTAAAAAAAATCTCAGATGAAATTGGAATTGAACTCTTTTGTAGTGCATTTTATCCTGAAGCAATTGATATTTTAGAAAAACTCAAAGTAAAACGATATAAAATTGCTTCACGCACTTGTTTACTAAAAGATCCATTTTCATTAGAAACTCTAAAAGCAAAATCTGATACAAAAAAACCTGTAATAATTAGTATGGGTATGGGTGGAAATAAGAAAAAAATAGAAAAAATCTTTTCAAAAAACCAAAAAACATTTTGTTATTGTATCTCAGAATATCCTACAAGTATTAAGAAAATTAATTGGAAAGATGCCATGAAATTTGATGGTTTCTCTGATCATACGTTGGGAATCACTGCTACATTGATATTTGCAATTTTAAAAAAACAGCAAAATTCAAAAAATATAATTATTGAAAAACATGTAAAATTAGAAAATTCTAAAGGGCCAGATGCAAGTTCTTCAATAGATACTACGGAACTATCAGTTATGATTAAATCAATACATGAAATTGAACGTTCTAAGATCTAAATTCTAAAAAATATTTTTAAATCTTCGATAGAATTAATTTTTTGCCTGTAAATTTTTTCCAACTTGGAATTTTTTCTTCCATATCCCGTCATCATCTTGTTCAAACAAATCCTTGTTATACCATTTATCCATGATTTCCCAAAAATCACTCTTTGTTATTTTTGTAAAATTACAAAACCCATCAATAATTCCTTGATCTAATTTATCATCATATTCCTCAACATAATTTATCATCTCATCTCTACTCTTCATGCCTGATCTTATCCATCTTGATGCCATCTCAGTTGCGGATGCATGACCAAATTTAGGATATTTTAGATATTGATTTAGTAAATATGTAATAGAATCTATGGAGTTATAATCCTCAATCGTACCCTCTCTTTTGTATTCATGACCTAAATGACTAAATCCATATCTCTGAGCAACCAAAAAATTATGATAAGAATCCCATGGAACAAAATAACTGAGATAAATTGGTTCTAATTGGAATTTTTTATAATCATCAATCTTAGGAGGAATACAAGAAAATAATTCTTTTTTATCAATTTTGTATTTTTTTGACAAAAAACTATGAATTGGTTTAACAACATCATTCTTAGATTGTAATTTTGCTGAAAATGTCTCTGTATCATATCTCCCGCCATAGGTATAATTCACATCTTCTCCATAAATTAACAGTTTAAGATTTAATTTCATTGCCATTCTTACTGGAAATGAGTATATCAACGAGTCAATATACCATGTAGGTGAACCAATTTCTTTAAATGTAATTTTAGATAATTTTCTTGTTAAATCTAAATTAGGTTTGTGCAAAATCATATCACAAGAAAAAATCTCACATAAATTATCTAAATTCTTTTGTCCAGTTTTAGTAGAATCGATATTTCCTACTGAAATTAAAACTGGGTTCATTTTCATTACTTCTTTCATATAATATACTTGGTAGTGTGAATCTTTTCCTCCTGAAACTGCAATTGCACAGTCATAACCATCACCGTTCTTACCTCTAAATTTCTTACAAATTCTTTCTAGCTCTTTATTTCGATTCTTCCAATTAACTGTTCTACGTTGTTTGTAATGTACACACGCAACACAAACTCCATCTCTAAATTTTAGTCCAGGTCTTGTATCTGGCATTAAACATTCTTTACAATATTTCACACGATTCAATATCTATGCTACGATATGAACAATTCTATTTTTTGATAATAATCATTATAAGCGCCAGATCATTTATTTTACTATGAAGTATATAAACTGGGAAAAAAATTCTGGTTACAATAAAGGATATAACACAAATAAATTAATTGCTGAAAAAAATTACAAATCAAGTTCAAATACAATAGTTAAGGCTTACACACAAATTCAAGAAAGTGGAGTTCTAGAAATTCTAAAAAACATCACAAACATAAGAAAAATTTTTTCTGGAATTGGTGTTGATGTTGGAGGTGGTGTTGCATTAATCTCAGCCACGATTGCTAAAAATTTTAAAATTGATAAAATTTATTGTGTCGAATATGTTGAAGAGGTTGTTAAACTTTGTCACCCAATTGTAAAAAAAAACATTCTAGAAAAAAATTTTAATCAAGTACAGTCAATAGTGGGAGATTTTGATAATCTTCAGTTACCAAATAATTCTATTGATTTTATGATCTCTTGGGATTCATTACACCATTCAGAAAATCCTGTAAAAACCCTAAATGAATGTAAAAGAGTTCTTAAAGATAATGGATTTCTAGTTATAGTTGATAAATCTCATAACAATTCTGTTTCTGATGATGAAATTATCAATATGCTAGATTACCAATATGACAAGGAATTTCTAAAATTAAATAATTTGGATACAAATACTATTTTATTTAGAAAAGATGAAGGCGAACATGAGTATAGATTCTATGAATGGGAGAATTTTTTTGAGAATGCTGGTTTTAAAATTATTCAAAACTTTTTGATAAAAACTGAAACTCCATCTAATCTCTCTAAAAAAAATGATAATGAACTGAAAGAAATCTTTGTAAAATTTAATGTCGGTGGATTTCAACAACAAAAAGCAGTATATGTTTTACAACCAAACTAACTATTTGTTAACGTGATCTTATTTTTAATCATTAGTTCTACCATTTTAAATTCTAATTCGGTATCAATCATAATTCCGGTATATGCTGGTATCTCATATGGTAATGTTCTTGGTAAAATTATTCTTGAATATTTAAGAAATTTTTTTACATCATATACAAAAAGTCCATTCATTTGATATACGGTAGGAGACTCCTGTCTACTTGCAGGTCTTTCTTGTAATTCTTTACTTAATTTTAAAAATTTATTTTTGCCTAGTTCTAACATATTAAAATATGGATTTAGGTGTTGTTTATACAAACCAAAAACTGCGTCACATTTTTTTTTATGTAGTAATTTGATCGCACCTGCCATATCGATATTTCTGATAAATGGCACTGTACAATCTCTTAACACTAAAGTATCAAAATCATAACCAATTTCATATAATTTGTTAATTCCATGAATTAAAACTGGAGTAAAATCAATTTTTTCGTTAGCTAATTTCTTGGGTCTAAAAAATGGAACATCCGCACCGTATTTCTTAGATATCTTCGCTATTTCCTTATCTTCTGTAGAAACAATAACACTACTGAATAATCTTGATTCTAGAGCTGATTCAATTGTATAAGCAATAAGTGGTTTACCGTTAATTGGTCTTATGTTCTTTCTTGGGACACCTTTTGAACCACCACGTGCGCCAATAAAACAAATTGGTTTCATTCTAGTTTAAAATAGTCTCTATTTGTGAGGAGGGTTTTCTCCAAAGCATATGTATCTGTGTATTTTTCACAGCAGATGTCATTCCTACTAAATTACCGCCAAAAATTCTAATATTATCTTCTAAATCCAAAAACTGTTTATCCGTTAATGTAAATCGTGTAGCTATTGGATTCTCAAACATGAAATTATCTAATTCTTTTTTGGTCTGTTCTACCCACTTTTTAATATCATATGTAAAAATAAATTCTGGGTTTGAATCCATTCTATCATTTCCTAACACATTATGTGATAATCCCCTACAATAATCTGAAATTTCACTAAACTGCTTAGTTTTTTCTTGTGTCAATCTATTAGACTCTCTTAATACGTTTGTACAACACTCTATGAAGTAATCCGTCCATTCATTCATACATTCTACCATAATTTTGGTATGATAAAACTGAATTACATTAATACCTGCTTCTCCAGTCAAAAGCTTCTTAAATTCACTATCTTTCTGATAATTCTCTTCAATTTGCTCTGGAGAGTCCCATAATTCATCTTCAGTAGATTGTAAAAACTTAACAAAAACATTCTGTATTAATTCATTTGCTGATTTTCTATTTTTATGCATCAATAAAAATACATCAAACACATCTACGTTGTTTTCCTGAAAAAATTTAATTATTGGTTCATAAACAATGCCAATCTTATTTACAAATATAATTAGAGCTAGTTCTCTTATCTCTTTGTATTCCTCGTATGTCAGAGTTTTTGAGGAGATGATAACCTCTTCAATCTCTAAAATTTTCTTTTTACTACGTAATTCAACAAAATCTCTTGGAAGAATCCTGAATTTTGTATTATATTTCCATTTCTCTCTCTCTTTAGGAAGACTCATCTCTGCACCTGGTAATAACATGCATGTATAGGATTCAACATGATCTATTCCCGCTCTTACTAGATCTCTTAAGGAATTAACATGACTCTGAAAAGTATCACCCGGTAATCCTAAAATAACCTCTGATTCTGTATTTAATCCAGCTTCTTTTATGCTAGGAGCTAAAGATAACATTTTATCAACACTAATGTTATCCCGTTTAATATTACGAAGAACTTCCTGATCCATTGATTGTACTGCAATCCTTAATCTTAAACTTCCTGCTAGTTTTTTTATTGCAGAAATTATTTTCTCTTGCGCATTTTTTCCTGTTGCTGTGTTTATGTAACTTGGATAATTCTTTTCTTCAATGATTTCTGATATTACAGAACATGTATCTAAATCTCTATGATACATTCCAAAATTTAAGTCGCTAATGTGCAAAGAATGAACGCTAGGAGAAATATGCTCTGCAATGTAATGTAATTCATCTCTCACTCTGTCTGTACTAAACTGATTTACTTTATTTACTAAATCTGTACCATCCGTACAAAATGTACATGAAAAAGGACATCCACGATTTGTTTGAATCATAGGAGCTAATTTACCATCAAAGAATTTATCTAAAAATCCTCCAAGATAAGGAGATGGAATATCATCTAATTCTTTACTCCTTATCACAGGAATGGAATAAATTAGTTCTTTTTTGGAATTGATTGATAAACTACCATCAATTTTATCTTCACGAATTCTTAATTTTATATCCTTTTCCTGTTCTGAATCTAAAATATGGCGAATGACATTTACAAAACCCTCTTCACCATCTACCGGTACATATGCATCAATCTCTGGTCTATTGATAAGAAATTCTTTTTGTTGTTCTGGATCTAGTGGAAAATTTGGACCTCCTGAAATACAAATTATATCTGGATTCATTTTACAAGCTAATCTAAACATCTCTAATCCAATTCTCTCATTCCAGCAATAATTACTACATCCTAACACATCAGGAGGATTTTGTATTAAGGCCTGTTCAAGCTCATCGATATATTTGAATAATGTAAATTCAACTTGTGAACCAAATATTTTTTTTGCATAACTTGCAATAAATCCCACATTCAATGGAAATGCATCAGTTGAAAGAGTTACCGTATTGTAAGTTAAATCTGCTAAAAATATCTTTAAAACCATATTGCAGATTTACATGAATATCATATATAATTAAAGACTTCGTATAACATTATTGTACATCTTCAACACTCTGGAACTTATTGAGAAATCTTTTCACTAAAACGTCTATGTCATTTTGATTTTCTTTCAAAAAATCTAACATATCCTCTTCCAAAATCTCACAATCATGTAAATTACCATTTTTGTAAAATTTCTTTAATATCCCATCTGACAATTTCCATTGATCAAATTCAAATGTATTTTCCTCTATGAAATCTACGAAAGAGCTAAGATCTACAGATTTTACTTTAATTTTTAATGAATCTCTAATTGTTTCTGGTAATTTTATAATATCTGTGATTTTTTTTACTGATGCCAATTTGGAATAAAACACATTTGAAAAAACTATAGTTGGTTTTTCATAAAATGCGGCTTCCAAACCTGTTGAGCCCCCTACACAAATGACAATTTTACATTTTTTTAATAATTCATCTGCTAATACAGATGGATGAAGAAATTTTACATTAGGTATATCCATCACTTCTTTATATTCTCTAATCTCTCTCCATCCCCTTGCAATTTGATGAGGATGTTCTTTTACAAATAATTTATAGTTTGGTGGTAATGACTTTGCAATTTGTCGAATTGTCTCAATCTGATTATTAATTAATGGTGATTTGACTAACATGTTTCTTTCAAGATCTAGACTCATTGGATAATATACAAAATCACTTGAGTAATTTGGAAATTTAACTAAATTTTTATTAATAAATTTTTGTCTGTATTTAGTTTTTAAAAAAACACTTAATGTATAAAGTAAAACTCTAGCTTTTGTTCGACCAAAATATGTATAATGCGTTTTAACATTTGTGTTATCATTTTGTAAAAAGTATTCAAATCCAGCCTTGAAAATATTTTTAATCCTACTAATTCCATCTTCTTTTGTAACATATTCCTTATTTTGTAAAAGATAATCATATTCTTTTCTGTATTTCATTAACTCTGAAAAACTCCTATTACTTCTTTTTGTATTATCATATTCTTTATCAAATGTTTGTACTCCTGTTGATATGCAACATTTGTATCCTAAATTCATCTGTGTAAGCATTAATGGAATGATATTCTTCTTTTTACAAAACTCGTAAAATAATTCATGATGATGCATTCCAGGCTCTCTGGTTATTACATAGTCAGGTTTTACTTCTTCAACTACTTTTTGAAAAAATTTTACTTCATCTTGTAATATTGATAATATCTCTTCATGCGAAAATTTATGAAAATCATAGAATCTGTAAAAAGTTCTTTCATTAATTGCTAATTTCATCAAGTCAATCTGTGTTTCTTCTTCAAATTTTTTTAAATATTCTAAGTCTAATGGTCTTTTCTTTAGTATTTCATCATGAAAAAACCAACTTTTTTTAAAATCAGTAATCTGCTGCTCTTTGAAAAATTCTGCAGTTTTATCTGGAAGATCATATATGGCAAAAAAATCTGCATCCATCAATTTACTTAATCTATTAACTAGAAAGAACTGAGTAAAATCTAGTGTAAACCAACATAAAATCTTTTTACGCATAACTCATCTATTCTTATCTCTATCAATGAATTGTTTCTGAATTGGTATCTTCCATGTATCCTTATTTGATAATGTTCTAATAAACTTCTGATCACTGTTTTTGACTCCACCAAAATTATTTTTCACAGCAAATCTTTTTTGATTAATTTTCTTTATTGTATTTAATATACGGGTTTTCTCACATTGTATGTTTATGATATTCTTGTTTGTTGTTCTATTTTTTTGCCTTGTACCAATATCAATTGTAGGTGTTCCATAAACTTCAGATTCTCTAATTCCTGCACTAGAATTACCAATAATAAATTCTGCATTTTTTAAAAGTGTTAGAAAATACTGAAATTTTATAGATGGAAAAATTCTGAAATTTTTATTCTTTTTCAGTTTTAAGTAGTTATTAATTATAATCTCAGAACCCATATCATTATTTGGAAATATTACCACGTATTTTTTCTTAGATTCTTTTAATGCAGATGTTAATGTTGAGATTTGTTTTTTTAGACCTCTTTGTTCTGTTGCTATTGGATGAAATATCAATATTCCATAAATTTCAAATTTTATATTGTAATAATTCTTAACTTCTTTTAATGTAGGAAGTTCTTCTTTTCTCATAACATCAATATCTGGTGAACCAATTATAGAAATTGAATTATATAATTCACCTAATTGAATTAATCTTGATTTTGCTTTTCGATTAGCAACAAAATGAATATGTGATAACTTTGTAACAGCATGTCTAATCAATTCATCAATGGTACCTGAAATCTCTCCTCCTTCTATATGAGAAACCAAAATGTTATTGAATGAACCGGCAATAGCTCCTGCTAATGCTTCAATTCTATCTCCATGTACTACTATCATATCTGGGGTGATATTCTTGATATACTGACTTAATCCATAAATTGTATTTGCTAAAATAATCTCTTGTTTTGTTTCATCTTTTTGATTCTTATAAATAAAAATATTTTTGTGAATACATTTTTCCACTTCCTGATGAGTTGAACCATACTTAGAAAGAGTATGCATCCCAGTAACGAAAATATAACATGTAAATTTATTAGATTTCTCCACAATATCCATCAATGGATGTAATTTTCCAAAATCTGCTCTAGTTCCTGTTATAAATAAAATTTTTTTCTTTTTATTCAAACATATTCCACTTCAATTGAGTATTTTTTTTAATGTCTATTTTTGTTGTCTTGTTTAGAATTTTATTATAATTTTCTGCATAAATTTCTCCAGTTCCAGGTCTTTTAACCCAAATATTTTCACTAGATAATTTTTGACCTTTTGAAATATTTTTTATTGCAACAACACATGAAAATGCAAATTTTGCAACTTTTAATTCCTCCTGCAAGACATTTCCTTTCTTACCTAAAGCTTTAAAAATTGAATTTGAACCTTGAATTAAATCTCTTAATTCATCAGGATCTATAGATATGGGAATGTCTGAGCCCTTCCATTTTTTGTTTGATGTAAAATGTTTCTCTAGGATACATGCACCTAGAGGAATTCCTGCAAAGCAGGTATAATTTCCAATACTATGATCACTCAATCCTATCACTATGTTTGGAAATCTATTTTTTAAATCACTTAATGCTCTTAATCGTACATTTTCATATGATGTTGGATATTGTGAAGTTACATGTAAAATGGCAAACTTTGTTTTTGTTTTCTTAAAAATCTTAATCGCCTTTGAAACATCTGAAATAGTATTCATTCCAGTACTCAAAATTATGGGCTTGCCTTTTGTTGCAACATATTCTAGTAAAGGAAAATTATTACATTCTCCTGAACCAATTTTGTATGCAATTACTCCTATTTCCTCTAACCGATCAACTGCACTTCTTGAAAATGGTGTTGATAAGTAAATCATACCTAATTTCTCTACATATTTTTTCAAACTCACGTCTTCCTTTTTTGACAAAGAGCATCTCTTCATCATCTTCCAAATTGATTCCTTGGCATTAGGTGGAACAACAGAATTTTCTATCATTTCATCATCAACTATATGACATTGAAATTTGACACATTCTGCACCTGACGCATGTGCATCTCTAATCATTTTTTTTGCCTTGTTATAATCTCCATTATGATTAATGCCTATCTCAGGTATGATAAATGGTGGAAATTTAGGACCAATTTTTCTACTTCCTATCTTTATTTCCTCTATCACGAATTTATTTGAAAATCACTTAGTAAAAACTTTACAGATAAATTGTAACTTCTAAACCTTAACAAATCAGTAACTAACATCATGGCAAAAAGGTATAATCATAATGTATTACATAGTAAGATTGATTAATTAAAAAATGCCATGAATGAAAGGCTTTGGAAAAATCTACCAAACTACCTAACATCTTACTAATTCTTGTTGATTCTTTTAATCACAGGAAAATTTTTTCTCAAGATACTCTTACCCCTGAGATAGATAAATTAGTTAACAATGGTGTATATTTTTCACAAGCTACAAGTATTGCTGATGCAACTTTACTATCAACTACTGGATTATTCACAGGATTGTATCCATTTAAAACGGGTATAAGATCTCCTACAAAAAACCTTCTAAATAAAAATATCCGCACATTCTTTTCTGTATTGGAAAAGGAAGGATATGAAAATTATGCTTTCCGACCAACATTACAAGAAAACGATGATCTCTTCCCAAATTTTAAAAATGAAGATAGTTTGTATGATGTTTTTAAGAATATGTCTGATGGTTTAGGAGAAAAAATTTTAGATCAACTACAAAAAAAGAAAGATAAACCATGGTTCCTTTTTATCCATCCACATGATCTTCACCAACCAATAATTGTCCCAGAAGAATTTAGGGATGAAAAATTTGGAATTAGTAATTATGAAAAAGCATCAGCATCCATAGACTCATGGATAGGTAAGATAATCAACCAAATTAATCTTAATGAAACTTTAGTTGTGATCACAGGAGATCATGGTTCATATGTAAAATCATTATCAGTTAATGGTGAATCAATAATTGAGGCTGATGGTTTAACCCAATTAAGATTATCACAATTATCAAATAAATTTCCAAAATTTTTAGATCCAATAAAGAAAAAAGTATTTTTTGCAATGGAAAATAAAAAACAAAACAAAAAACAAGAAATTATATCAAAAATGGATCTCACACCTAACGAAAAAAGAAATCTATTAGCTGGAAGATTTACAACTGAACATAGTCTATTTGATGATCAGATTAGAATTCCTCTAATCTTTGTGGGTTATAATGTACAAAAGGGAATTAAAATTACACAACAAGTACGAAATATCGATATCTTCCCAACAATTTTTGAACTTATTGGACTAAAAAATAATCTGGATATTGATGGAATTAGTCTAAAAAAGATAATTGATGGTGAAACCATTAAGGAAATTCCTGCGTTTATTGAAAGCAATCCGTTAACAATTAAAAAATCAAATGATGTAATCGGAATCCGAACATCACATTACAAGTATTTCAGATCTAAAGAAAATGTAAACGATAGAATTAATCTATATGATTTACAAGATGATCCCTTTGAAAATAATAATTTGGCAACTAAACGTTCAGATATCATCCTTGAAATGGAAAAAATTCTACAAAGTATTATTGGTCACCAAAAAATTTGATTAGTATGACCGCAAAAATAAAACTTTTTGAGCCTAGTACAAATATCCGAGAAGAACAAGTAATTAAAAAAATACTTAAAAGTGGATTTTGGGCTTCAGGTTCGGGTATAGGAAAAGTAGAAGAGTTTGAAAAATCATTTAAAAATTATATTAAGTGTAATGATTGTATTGCAGTAAATAGTGGTTCTGCTGCTCTTAATTTGGCTTTATCACTTTTTGACATAAAAAATAAAGAAGTAATTCTACCGTCTCTATCTTTTGTGTCAACAGCTCATGCTGTAATTGTTAATGGTGGAATTCCTGTGTTTGTGGATATTGAGCCAGAAAATTTATGCATTGATATCTCAAAGCTTAGAAATTTAATTTCAAAAAAGACTAAAATCATTTTACCTGTTCATTTTGGTGGAATGCCATGTAATCTTAAAGAAATAATGAAACTTGGAAAAAAACATAGTCTAAATGTGATTGAGGATGCAGCTCATGCAACAGGTGCAATATACAATAGAAAAAAGATAGGATCTCATGGAACTGCAGTATGTTTTAGTTTTCATCCTGTAAAAAATCTCGCTATGCCAACAGGTGGATTAATTTCAATAAATAATAGAAATTTCAAGGAATTCAGGGAACAATTATCCTCACGAAGGTGGTGTGGAATAACTAATCGAAAAGGTGTAGATTACGATGTGGAAGAGATGGGATGGAATTATTATATGAATGAATTTTCTGCCGCAATAGGATTAGAACAACTTAAAAAAATTGATAGACTAAATAATATCAGAAAAAAAATAGCTAGAGAATATTACAACAAGATAAATATTGAAAAAAAGATGCAATTCAATGAAAATTGTTCATATCATTTGTATTGGATATTAGTAAAAAATCGTCAAAAATTTAGAAAAAAATTAGATGAAAATGGTATAGAAACAGGAACACACTACAAACCTATCCATTTAATGAAAATGTATAAAAAAAATATCTCTTTACCTATAACTGAGGCCGTAGGAAAACAGATAGTAACAATACCTATCCATCCTAATCTAAAAAAATCTGAAATCCAAAAAATAATCAAATGTGTAAATGATTCTGCATAAAATTATATCCATCTGTCATATTTTTCTAGAAATATAGATAGGGATCACTTTTTACTATTGACAACAGTAACAATTGAAAATAAAATAACTGCAGTTATTAAAAGAATTGTTCCTAATACCACACTCCCAATACCAATCAATGAAACATTTGTGATAATTTCCTGTGTTTCAGCATAAATCTGAATTGTCCATGCAACAAAAATCAAACCTATAATTAAAAAAATAATACCTGGAATACCATAAAATTTCAATGGATTATGTATTGATGTAAATTTAATTGTGCTTAGTATAACCGATGTTCCATGTGATACCGGATCATGTGTTGATGTATCTCCATCATAATTTACTTTTATGGGAACTTCGGCAATTTTTAATTCTAAATTACTAGCTTTTATCAAAATTTCCGTAGACACACCCATTCCTTCATCTGATGGTGTTATCTCTTGTAATGCTTTTTTACTATATGCTCTAAATCCACTCTGAGAATCAGTAAGCTTTTCTTTAATTGACAAATTTGTAATTTTTGTAATAATCTTTATTCCTACTTTCCTATAATTTGGCATCTCTTCAGATTTTGTATCAAGAAATCTTGAACCAATTGCTACATCTACTTGATTCTTAATTATAGGATCTGATACAACTGGAATATCTTCAATTCTATGTTGTCCATCTGCATCAAACGTAAGAAAAACATCTGATTCTAATTCTTTTGCTTTCAAAAATAATGAATTTATGGCTGCCCCATATCCTTTGTTTTTTGAATGTTTAATTACAATTGCACCTAATTGTTCTGAAATTTCACTTGTCAAATCATTTGACCCATCATCACATACAATTATTGAATCTGCATATTTCTTCACTCTGGATATTATTCCTGCAATATTTTTTTCTTCATTATATGCTGGAATGCCTACTGTTATTTTCATATCTCTGCTCCTAGGCTTTGATATAAAATTTCACTGATAAACTATCCTACACTTTTGTAGAGAAATAGATTATTTCTACTAAATTTTTAAATGAGATATTTTTTTAGTTTTACAG
>Ga0315319_10000261_pt1 | contig 15983 bp, 12 predicted proteins | sample M1500m3416metaG_FD_203463 | JGI IMG/M metagenome (GOLD analysis project Ga0315319, IMG submission 203463) | Ammonia-oxidizing marine archaeal communities from Monterey Bay, California, United States - M1 500m 3416 | ecosystem: Environmental > Aquatic > Marine > Intertidal zone | place: USA... | reverse complement strand
CCATAGCCTCTGGGATATCAGCAATCATCATGAAATCCATCTCGCCAAATGACCAATAGTAGGATTCCAGGGACCCGCCCATAGCTTCCACTATTCTCACAGCTTCTTCCTTTCTCGCCTTGCCCCCGTCCTTTAGCAGGCCAGCGGCACCTTCCTTAGTGTAGTTTCCAGAATACATGTATTTGGGCATGATTTACCCAATTGGGAGTATTATATTACGATTTTCTTTCTAATTTATCATCAATTCGGGAAGCCGGATGACTGTCAAGATTCAAGGGATGCCTAACGCCTCGGTGCTCCATGGGCGAGGATGTAAGGAGCGTCATCATTGTTGGCTCGGGCCCTGCAGGTTACACTGCGGGGCTATACGCGGCTAGAGCATTGCTGAATCCATTGATGTTCGCCGGATATATGTCAGGGGGGCAGCTGATGCTCACGTCGGATGTTGAAAACTTCCCAGGCTATCCAAAGGGAATTGGGGGTCCTGAAATGATGATTGATATGAGGGAACAGGCCGAACGGTTCGGGCTGGAGGTCCAGGACAAGAATGTGGAAAGGGTCGATCTATCGCAACGCCCCTTCGGCGTCTGGGTAGAGGGAGAAGAGTTCAGGGCAGAGTCACTGATTATTTGCACCGGTGCAGAAGCAATTTGGCTTGGTGCAGAGGGAGAGGATGAGCAGAAAGGTCGGGGGATTTCGACATGTGCCACTTGTGACGGTGCTTTCTTCAGGGACGAGGAAATTATCGTTGTTGGAGGAGGGGATTCAGCAATGGAGGAGGCAATTTTCCTGACTAGGTTTGCTAGCAAGGTTACTGTCATCCACAGGAGAGATGTTTTCAAGGCGTCTAAGGTGATGTACGAGAGAGTCAAATCCCATCCGAAAATTGAGATCAAGGCATTCAGACGAGTGAAGAAATGGATTGCTGATGAGCAAGGCCTTACTGGTGCTGTCCTAGAAGATCCACGAGATGGGTCTGAGGAGGAGATCGGTTGCACGGGGGCATTTATCGCAATTGGGCACACGCCAATTACCAATTTCCTCGAGGATCAGTTGGAAACTGACTCAGAAGGATACATCATTCACAAAGAGAACACAATGACGGCAGTCCCGGGAGTATTTGCTGCCGGAGATGTAGTAGACAAAAGATATCGTCAAGCCATTACGGCCGCTGGAATGGGATGCCAGGCGGCAATAGATGCAGAAAAGTGGCTGGAAGAGCAAGTTTGAGGACCGAAGGTACCTTGATTGGGCCCCCTTTCTCGGATGACAATGGCAGGTCGTCTTAGTCAGGAACAGATAGAGAGGTATGCGAGGCATCTGGTACTCCCTAGAGTGGGAGTTGAGGGGCAGGAGCAATTACTCGGTTCATCGGTGCTTGTGGTGGGAGCAGGGGGTCTGGGCTCTCCTGCATTGATGTATCTGGCAGCGGCCGGAGTAGGAAAAATTGGCATAATCGATAATGACACAGTTAGTGCATCCAATTTACAGAGGCAGATCATCCACAATAGTGAATTGATTGGCAAATCTAAGGTCGAATCTGCTTCAAAATGGATTTCAGGACTGAATCCTGACGTCGATGTTGTAAAGATGAGCGAAAGACTGACTCATGATAATTCGATGAAAATTTTGGAAGATTATGATGTAATTATTGATGGGACGGACAATTTCCAATCTCGTTATCTGATTGGAGACACTTGTGAAATCCTTGGTAAACCATGGGTTTTCGGAAGCATCCATAGATTCGAGGGCCAAGTCTCTACATTCAACCTCAATGATGGACCAAATTATCGAGACCTGTTTCCCACCCCGCCGCCTCCGGAATTGGCACCAAATTGCTCGGAAGCCGGCGTATTAGGGGTCCTACCGGGAATTGTAGGGGCAATTCAGGCAACAGAGGCCATCAAGGTCATCTTGGGCATAGGAGAATGTCTGAGTGGGAAACTGCTAGCTATCGATACTTTGTCGATGGAGATGCGGTCACTCTCATTCTCTAAGAATCCAGAAAGGGAGAGGATCACCAATCTAGGGGAGTTTCCCGAACGAGATTTCGAAGAAATTGGTGCAAAGGAATTTTCTGAAAAAAGACTAGGGGGTTGGAAACCATTCCTCCTAGATGTGAGGAGGGCCCATGAGGAGGTGATTGCTTCGATTGAAGGGACGGATGCACGAATAATGCATCTTGAGATCCCGTCAAGAGTAGAAGAAATACCGTCAGAGATGGATATTGTCGTGTATTGCAGAGGTGGTCAAAGATCAGCTGCTGTAGCCAGATTTATCATAGAATCTGATTTGAATGTTGGACGGGTTTTCAACTTGGCTGGGGGTATACTTTCCTGGTCCGATAATGTAGATTCGAATATAACTAAATATTAATGTGGTATTATTAATTTTAATATACTGTTTTAATGTGGTATTTAATCAATAATTATAACATTATGATGATTTATTTAAATAAATGTGGTATTTTTACTCTTAGTTCATTGTTTTAATATGGTTAAATTGTGAAATATAGTAAATATTATATCGGAAATACCACATTTAACTAATAATTGTGGTAAAATAGTCATAAATATGGCGAATATTGTTGTACTATACCTATTCGGGCATTCATGGTATTGGCGAGAATAGGGATTTGGAAGTGCCCTGAATGCAGCCTTCACCAAATTTGGAAGACGAGGTCGCACAGTGCCAATAAATTAGATAGAAAATGCTCTAACTGCGGGAAAAGAGCTAGGACGACGCTTGATAGATCCTCATCGGGAAAGGGCAGGACAAGGAGTATACAGATCTGGGAAAGAGACTCGCGTGCGGGGATAAGGAAACTCGAAGAAGAGGTGGGCAGAAGGAACGACGAGAGTTCTCGGAGTGAGGGAACCCCCTTGGATGACTCCTTTGGGCATGATGATCCTCAGTCTTTATTGCCAAAAATCTGGGGTGCAGGATGGAAGCCCAATTTCTCCTTGGAATTCCCACGAAGGATTGAGTCTGAAATTGTCAGAGGCGCGTTATTGGAATTTATCGCAGAAAGGCATGACGGGCACCTGAATATAGTATCTGATTGCTGGGGGAATCTAAATTTTCCCAATAGAATGGATGGAAGTAGCTTCCACGAGTTCTCTGGGTTGCTGGTTTCTGAGTTAGAGAGAGTTCTATCAGAACGTCTACTTGGCCCAAATCTCTCATCCTTGAGTGAATCAGAAATCATTCCTCGAAGGAAAGGTGAGATGTTTCTAGGGAGGAGAATGGCGAGATTCCTGGTGGATGTTACCCTTTGTCTTAGGAGGATTGCTCACTATTATTCTGTAACTGTGGAGGATAGGTTGCAGTGGCAAAGAAGGATGATTAGAACAAGGTTGGTCGATGAAGAACTGAAGGATCTATCCACATCAGGATTACCAACTCCTGATGGGGGGAGATTCGGGGGGAAAGGTTTCAGATCAACTTGGCAAGAGGGAGTGGTGGCGTGTGCAACCGCAATGAAGCGAGCAGTCGATCTCCCCCCTGATGAGCGACAAAATGCGGATATCGTAGCACCGATGATTCGAGACATGGGCCTTGCTCTGGCCATGGGGCAGACGCCGATTGAGGTCCTAGCAGCACAAATGGGGAAGGCAGATTCTTACATGGATGGGGGGATAGAAGGCAGTGGTGGCCGTGACCTACACATTGGTAACTGGGAGAAGGGGGTCCTCCCCCCGACTGCTCCCTTGCCAATAGCGAGTGCTACTACAACTGGCGTGGCACTGGCAGCAAAACATCTGGGTGTGAAGAGATTCCACCTAGCTCCCGTTGGAGAGGGGTGCAGCAGTAGTGGGGAGTTCTGGGAAGCGATGAATTTCGCAGGGGTTCGTGGTCTGCCAATTTGCTTTATGATTCAGAATAACCAAATTGCTCTGGACACATTCAACTCTGCACAATCGGGAGCAGAAACTTTCGGCGATAAAGGGCACGCCATGGGAATACCCTCTTGGACCATAGATGGAGCCGACCCGGCAATGTTCTATGCATCTTCTGCTGTTGCTAGAGAGTTCGCCATGGCTGATTGTGGAGCGACGCTTATTCATGTTGAAACAATGAGGGGTTGCGGGCATGCTCACCATCATGACGACCTTTACCTCGGAGCTGCAAGTGGAAACCCCCCGGGTTATGTCGATCGTGAGTTGCTTAGATACTGGACCGAGAAAGATCCACTCCCGAATCATAGAGAATTACTGATAAAAATGGGAGTTGGTGAACAGAGACTAAATCGAATATTAGAGGAAGAGGAAGCGAATGTTTCTGTGGCCAGGAAGGAATTGGAGAAAATGGATTGGCCTGAGGGGAATTCGGTGGTAAGGGGAGTAACCTCATTTTTTGATGCCACGAGTCACGAACACCAACTTAGTAGAATCGACCGGGAGGGTGAGATCCCGGACGCGATTCTCAAACCAGGAGAGTATGCGATTGAGTTTTCAGATGCTCCAAACTCGTGGACTTTCAGCAGGTCGATACAGAATGCCATGGCATCTCTGGCCGAGCAATTCGGGGAACAGATGATCTTCATGGGAGAGGATATGGAAGTCGCAGGGGCATTCGGGATGAACCTAGGATTGAAGGCAAAGGGGCACCAATCAAAACTTCTTGATATGCCACTCTCTGAGGCCATAATCATCCATTCAGCAACTGGAGCTGCTTTGGGGGGGATGCGCCCACTAGCAGAGATTCAATTCGGAGGTTTTGCTTCACTAGCAATGAATCCACTGGTAAACAATGCAGCCCAACTCCGATGGAGGTGGGGCGCGGAGGTCCCCCTAACTGTTAGAATTCCTCTAGGGGCAAAGACACGGAGTGGACCATTCCATGCAAACATGATTGAATCATGGCTGACAAATGATCCGGGCTTGGTTATTGTCTCCCCGAGCAACCCCCAAGATGCCTATGATCTTCTGATTGAATCACATCACCTGCCCGATCCGGTTGTCTACCTTGAGCACATTGGACTATACGGCCTCAGAGGAGGCATGACGGGATGGGGTAAGTCGATCAACCAAATCGTAGATACAACGTCGGTCCAACAGAGACTGGAGGAAGGAAAGAATTCGATTGGGGATGCCCGAGTAGTTCGTGGTGGCAAGGATGTAACCATTGTCACATGGGGTGCGATGGTGCACGTTGCTCTAGATGCAGCAAAAGAGGTAGCAAGAAGAGGATTAGAAGTTGAGGTAGTTGATCTGAGAACACTTGTCCCATTCGACTCCGAGACCTGTATTAATTCAGTATTGAGAACTGGTCGCCTAATTGTTCTCCAAGAATCTCAATGGACTGGAGGTTTCGGTCACACTGTTTCCAGTAGGATTGTGGAAGAGTCATTCTGGAGAATGGAGTCGCCGCCGATTGTCATTGGTGCTTTGGACACTCCAGTTCCTTTCTCACCTACGTTGGAGGATCACACGATTCCCAGTGTAGGAGTGGTAACCATGCACATTGAAAGAGCATGCGCATGAGATTTTTCACACGCGGAGAATTAGCAAAGAGTAAATGGTGTAAAGACGCGGGAATGGAATGTGGATGGGACCCTAGTCGACATTCTGTTTGTCCTTTCTGGTTTCGTATTTCTAATGGGAGGAGGGGAGACCCTTGTCCAGGGGGCGACGAGAATTTCGCAGAATCTTAGCGTCTCCCCCCTTGTTGTCGGATTTACCGTTGTAGCAGTAGGCACATCACTTCCTGAGTTAGCTGTCGCAATAGAGGCGATTGGTAATGATTCGCCGGATATCGCAGTAGGGGGGGTACTCGGATCAAATGTTGCCAACGTAATGCTTGTCCTCGGGGCGGCTGCTATGGTGGGGGCTCAGTCTGAAGGTGGAGAAGGAGTGAAGAGGGATTCCGTGGCAGTGATTGTGGCCACTATGTTCATGACGTTTTTCGTGTTTAGCGGGGAGGTTCCTGTGGCCGGGGGACTAGTAATGCTGACCTGCCTACTGGCATATTACTACTACACATATTCCAGAGCAATAGCCGGGGATGACGAGTATGATTTCAAAGACTCGTGGCTTCCAAGTAATATGTCAGTAGCAATTCCTGCCTGCCTATTGGGAGGGGGAATGATTTGGCTAGGGGCCAAATTGCTGGTGGATGGTTCGACTAGTATTGCCGAGACGTTCGGAGTCTCAGAGGCAGTGATTGGATTGACAATTGTTGCACTGGGGACGTCGCTTCCGGAGCTAGCAGTTACAGTAATCGCAGGCCTAAGAGGACAGGGTGGGGTGGCAGTAGGAAATGTTCTCGGTTCCAATGTAATGAACATCATGGGCATCATTGGCATTGCCAGCATTTTCGGGGGCGGTATTGCGGTTGATAGCGAGTTCACTAGAGATATCTTTGTGGTAATCGCGACATCCGGATTCGTCGTTACGATGTTTCTTAGGGGGAAGGATTTCTCAAAGACTGTTGGCTCATTGATGATTCTTACATATCTCTCCTACATGACTTATCTCAGTGGATTACTAGACGGATTAGTATAGCACTATTACGAAGCCTATTGACGGGGAGACGTGAGGTTGCCTAGACTGGAGTGCGTAATTCTTGCAGCTGGCTCCAGTATTCGACTTGGGAGAGACAAGGCACTAGTTCGGATAGGTTCCAGAACCCTGATCAGATGGTTGGCAGATAGAATCACAGAGAAGGGGATTGGAGTCACAATTGTGACTAGAAAGGAGAATATTGGAGAGATCTCTGCGATCCTTCCAGAATCAAATGTTGTTGTCAATCCTGAACCTCGGAAAGGGAGGACTGGTTCCCTGAAGGTCGGAATTTCAAGCATTGATTTCTCAATGGGCGCTAGCTACAGGTTGCTAGTTGTACCAGTAGATAGGCCGGGTTTCTCAGATTCCACACTTGAACATCTAATCGGTTCGGACGAGACGTGCTGCCCTATGCATGAAGGTAGAGGGGGTCACCCTCTGCTACTATCTCCTGAAGACGTTACCAAAGTTAGAGAGAGTTCTGATGATTTACCACTGAGGGATATCGTTGACCCATCCAGATTCGAGGTTCTTGACAATAGCCTCCATCTAAATATTGACTCTCCCTCAGACATTGAGAATTTACAGCAAAAGTTAGATTCTATTGACCAAGAAAATTGAAAAGTGTAATTTCAACCCAGAACCGTGAACCCTGGAGATTTGCTAGAAAGTTTTAGTCCAATTGAGCAGGCATTGATAGCGGGAATTTTCACCTGGTTCATGACAGCAGCCGGAGCCGGACTCGTATTTTTCTTTCACGAAATAAACAGGAAGGCCCTGGATGGTATGCTGGGTTTCGCTGCTGGAGTAATGATTGCAGCAAGTTGTTTCGGCCTTCTGGGCCCAGCAATTGATCAAACAGATGGAGAAGGGCTTTCGAAGGTCCTTCCAGCTGCATTTGGATTCATAATGGGAGGCGTATGCATGAGGATAATCGATGCTTTCCTCCCCCATCTCCATCCAGGAGCCCCCCCGGAAGAGACTGAGGGGGTGAAGACCAGTTGGCACAGGAGTAAGCTTCTGATTTCTGCTATCACCCTGCATAACGTTCCCGAAGGACTGGCGGTCGGAGTTGCCTTTGGGGCGGCCGCCTCTGGAGAAGGTATTGGGGCTGCGATTGCATTAACAATAGGAATAGGTATTCAGAACTTCCCCGAAGGGGCTGCTGTTTCGGTTCCACTAAGGAGGGAGGGTTTGACAAAGAAAGAGAGTTTCTGGTGGGGTCAGCTATCCGCAGTGGTGGAGCCAGTTGCAGCCGTATTGGGCGCAGTCGCCGTAGTCTACATGAACCCAATACTCCCCTATGCACTTGCTTTCGCTGCCGGCGCCATGATTTTCGTAGTAGTAGAAGAGTTGGTGCCTGAGGCCCATAGAGGCAAGAACGGTGACATAGCAACCATGGGAGTCATGATAGGTTTTACAATAATGATGATTCTAGATGTAGCTCTGGGTTAGGAATCGTAACCCCAAAGACACAGTGCCTACTCAGGTAGACGTGAGTATAGCCGTACTGTCTTGGGTTCTGGATAGGTTGAGTGCGGGCGAGCGGGTGGCAATTGCATCTGTAATCGAGGCGCAGGGCAGCGTTCCAGGAAAGCCCGGAGCGAGACTTGCTATCAGTTCGACCGGATCTAAGTTCGGGACAGTGGGTGGTGCTGGACTTGAGCTAAGGGTGGGACAGGCGCTAGAAGATATGTTGCGTTCAGAGGGCGTTTCACAAAGAAAAAGAGGTGGGAATGTGGAGGTTTTCTTGTTACACAAAGATGGGAAGGGAAAAGAAGTGACGGCATTGGACAGCCTGTGTGGAGGTCGCGTCACAGTGTCTATGGAGGTCATAAATCCAATGCCCCACATTCTAATCGCTGGAGGTGGGCATGTGGGATTCTCCATAGCAAAGGTATGCGATAATCTGGGTTGGTCATACAGCATTTTTGACATCAGAGAAGATTTCTGTAATTTGGAAAGGTTCCCTAACGCTATGGGAATAATGTGTTGCTCCGTAGAAGAGTTACTTCGTACAGAGAATGAAGAGTCACTGCAAAGGTTCTCTGATGTTCTTCTACTGAGTCATGATTGGGGAGTTGATGAAGACTTACTGATTGGGTTATTGAGGATTTCCAGAGATATTGAGAGACCTAGAATTGGTGCAATCGGATCAAAGAAAAAGTGGTCAGAATTCGAAAAGTCAGCATTAGAAAATGGAATTGACAAGGGGGTTGTAGAAGCTGTGAGGTGCCCTATTGGTTTGGATATAGGGGCAGACACCCCTGAAGAAATTGCAGTTGCCGTTTGCGCGGAGGTACTTTCCTTGGAAAGGACAGACAGCCCTACCTAAGTATGAAATTCGTGAGCAAATGCGGAAGACCGTGAGAACGGCCTCTTCTCTGATTGCGATGCTGGTGGTTACGGCCACCTTTGTCGGTTGTCTAGGAGAAAAGGGCGGGGGAGTGGAAACAGACACCGATCTCGAGGATGACTTCGGTGCATTCAGCGTAGTTGCTCCTGTCGATACGGGAATCAATGTGTATCACGATCACTTCGCCATGAACGAGTCTTACCCCCAATGGCTTCTTGATCAATTGGGGGTTAACATGGTGTGCAATATCGCCAATAATGGAACATGGAACGAAAGGTATGAGGCCGATCGAGAGAGTTGCTGGGATATCATCAAGTCGGGCGACATTGTCTGGTTCAAGGGATCAAGAATTATTGGCACAACTCCGGATGATGATACTGAAATCCCAATCCTAGACGATCCGAGTGACGGGCATGGAACCGCAGTCACCGGAGCAGTGCTAAACGCAAATCCTGAGGCGGTAATTTTCTTTGTTGAAGGATTCAGTGATGCTGCAGTTCTTGCAGCTGCGAATCAGCCATTAGTGGACGTAATAACAACTAGTTTCGGACCGATACTTTCACTGCCAGTACCCGGCATCGAGGATGCTACCAAGGTGGCCGTGGTCCAAGAGAAGAAGGTTCACACAGGAGCTGCGGATAACTCCCCTTCACCGGCAATCCAAGACTCTACTGCTGGCCCTCCTTGGAGCATTGGAATTTCCGGGTATGCCGAAGAGGATGATGATCAGAAGGAGACGATGAGTGGTTCTTATCCAGACATAGCTGCGGACTGGACCCAGTTCCTACCGAACCACGATGACATCGATGGATACCATTGGACATCTGGTACATCTTTTGCAACACCAAGGACTGCTGGCCTTCTCTCTGAGGTTCTAGAAAATCTAAGGTCTGAGTTCGGTGATCTATCTTCTGGGGCAGATCCCGATAGCAGAATGGGATTCATCGTCAATGGGACAAATTTCTCAATTACTAACGATGACTTACGAGATGCGCTGAATCTCTCGGCTTGGTATCCATCCTTCTCCACATGGGACCCCCTATCTGGGACTACTCCCGTTTCTCCGGTGGCCCCATGCACACAAGTTGGCTGGGGAGTTGTGAATGAGAGTAATGTCAAACTCATAATTGAACACCTGAATGGAAGTAATGCCATGTCGCAGAGGCCCTTTGATGTCGAGATTTGTATGGAAACTAACCAGGACATCAGAGAGGCATACTGGAACTAGGGATGTCTATTAAATAGAAAAAAGGACTTGCGCAAGTATGAGGAATGTTCTCCTGCGATGGAAGGTTTCCTCCCTGGGTGGAATTAATCAGATTGATTCCCTGATGGAGATTTGCGAGAGTTTAGAAGTTCTCGGACACCTTTCAGCCGAACTTGACGGTGTGACCCAATTAGTCGAGTTACAAATCAACGAAGGTCACTCTCTTTCCGAAGTCTCAGACTTGGAGAGTTTCGAAGTATTGGAGATTCATGAGGAAGACGAGAATGGCATTCTTGCCAGCATACGATGCACTCACCCACTCGCACTATCTGCAGTTGAACTATCAAACATCTACGTACACCCCCCATATGGCATAGACTCGAAAAATGGATTGGAAGTCAGAATCGTTGGAATTTCGAGCTCAATACGTAGCTTCTTGGAATTCGTTAGGACCGTTATGCCTCCCGACACGATTAGTGTCAAGGCGATAAAGAACGGTGCTGCTAAGGAGGGTGATTTTCTGACGGAAAAGCAGAGAGAAGTGCTAGAGCTTGCAGTTCGGAGAGGTTACTACGATAGCAGTTCGGAAGTCACTCTGAAACAACTAGCAGATGATCTGGGAGTAGCAAGAAGCACCATCGGAGAGCATCTGAAAAGAGCCGAATCAGAGGTCGTTAAGAGGGCCGTCAATGGTTTCTCATAGGTTTTGGTTGTATACCGAATGCTCAAAGGATGAACTCGATTGGTCATAATGTGGTGCAGTTCCGACTACCGATGCTCCCCCATCCTGATGAGGTCGAGTGGAATGCCAAGGTTAACGGCGAAGAGACCTCTATTTTCATTGGGAGCAATGCAATTCTACTTGATGTCCTGAGGGATAGAGTCGGAAGCCTGGGGACCAAGCGTGGATGCGACATGGGCACTTGCGGATGCTGTTCTGTTCTCATTGATGGTGAGCCGAGGCTATCCTGTCTGACTCTAGCTATCGATGCGGATGCAACTACAATTACCACTGTTGAAGGATTGGCCGATGGACATCATTTGCACCCCATTCAAAAGACCTTCGCGGAATTCGGAGGGAGTCAATGTGGATTCTGTACTCCGGGTTTCCTAGTCGTAATTTCAGCACTACTATCTGAAAATCCCAGACCCGATGAAGAAGAGATTAAAGGGGCAATTGAGGGTAATCTTTGCCGATGTACTGGTTTCCAGCAGATTGTCGACTCGGTGAAGGCGGCTTCTGAAATCCTAGTCTCTGGAACTGGAATTGAAGACTCGACTAGCCCCAAGAGCGACCCGCACCCAGGATTTGGTGATAACTAGAATGACCGAGGAAGGAGAGAGTGAGGAACGAGTGGAAAATGGTGAGGAAATCATCGGATACCGCCAACAGACTGGAAAAATCCCCTTTTCTAGACCTGGTTCTGGAGGGAAGAACCGATTCTCTGAGGCGATTGATCCCGAATTGATCCCTAGTTCACGAGGTGGTTCTTTGGAACAACCATGGGGACCCCACAGGCATGATGAATTAGTGAGTGGCCGAGTAATCGGGAAACCGACTGCACTGGTCGATAGTTCTTGGAAAGTAACTGGTCAAGCCCATTATGGTGATGATGTACGGCTCCCAGGAGAGCTGATTGGGAGAATTGTCCGTTCCCCCCATCATTACGCGAAGATCCTCTCGATAGACTGCTCCAAGGCCCTTGAGTTGCCAGGGGTAGTTGCGGTTGCAACGGGAGCGGATGCGAAAAACCGGTTCGGGGTTCTTCCTGTGACAAAGGATGAGCATGCGATGGCGGTCGAAAAGGTTCGACACGCTGGTGATCTTGTGGCATGCGTGGCTGCAGTTGACGAGTCTACTGCTAGAGAGGCAGAAAGGCTGATTGAGGTTGAGTATGAGATTCTAGACCCGGTCCATGACATGCGTAAGGGACTTGAGGATAGTGAGGAGCCGATTCATGACCGAGGTAACTATCACATAGGGGAGTCAAACATTCAAAAGAGGGTTTTCCAAGAATTCGGCGACATTTCTGGGATGTCTCAGTCTTCGATCTCCAATCACAAGAAAAGTTGGTTATTCGCGGGAGTGAATCATGGGTTCACAGAGCCCCATGCTGTGGTTGCAAACTGGGACCCGTCGGGCAGGCTCACTCTATACACCCCTCAACAAGTTCCTCACTATCTCCACAGAGCGCTGGCTGACGTATTGGAGATCCCAATGCATCAGATCAATGTGCATCGGACATTCGTCGGAGGGGGTTTTGGTGGAAAATCGGATCCTTTTCCTCATGAAATGTGTGCAGCAATTCTCGCAAGGAAATCCGGCAGGCCCGTTCGAATAACTTTCGACAGAGAGGAGGTTTACTGGGTAAATAGGGGCCGGCACCCATCTAGGATTGAAATGAATCTTCATGCTGACGAACAGGGGAGAATCTGTGGGATTGAGACTGACGCACTAATTGACGGGGGGGCCTTCGCCTCTTTCGGGCATGTGACGACTTACTACAATGGGGTGCTCCACACAGCACCATACGAGATTGGTGCTTTCCACTACACTGGAGCTAGGGTTTGGACGAATAAACCGGCAAGTGGGGCCATGAGAGGGCATGGTGCGGTAAACTCGAGGTGTGCAGTGGAAGTAGGGCTAGATGACTTGGCTGAAGATCTCGGTGTAGACCCGATTACGCTTCGCTTAGCAAATCTTCTACCCCCTCACTCAGCGACAATTACAGGATTTAGGGTAACAAGCATTGGAATGAGGGAGTGTCTAGAGAGGGTGAGGGTAGAGAGCGGATGGGACAAGAAATTCAGAAATCTACCGTTGGGGAAGGGTATTGGTATTGGTTGTGGATTCTTCATCTCAGGGAGTGGTTTGCCCATACACTGGGACCCGAATAAATTCCCCCATGCGACTGTTCACCTGAAGGTGGACATGGATGGGGGAGTAACGGTGCACACCGGTGCTGCCGAGATAGGACAGGGGTCCGATACCGTTGTTGCCCAATCTGTTGCGGAGGTACTAGGTTTGCCTCTTGACATGATTCGAGTCAAGTCCAGAGATTCGGATACTTCTCCGGTCGACCTAGGTTCATACTCGTCCAGAGTCACCTTTATGAACGCTAATGCTGCTATCTCTGCATCAATCCATATCAGAGACAAACTGCTTGATGCAACGGTAGAAATCACGGGCGCTGACAGAAGTGGTTTGGTGATTGGCGATCGCCGAATCTTCCTGAGAAAAGATCCAGCAGTAGGGGTGTCATATCTGGAGGCTCTGCACAAGGCGCAAGAAGACAGGGGGGCATTGGTATCATCGGGAGCATACAGAACACCACCGATGGGAAGAACTCACAAGGGGGCTGCAGCGGGTCTAGCGCCTGCATACTCTTTCTCTGCCTATGTTGCAGAAGTAACTGTTGACGTGGAGACTGGTCAGACCAAAGTGGACAAAGTCTGGGCAGCACATGACTGTGGAAAGGCCCTAAACCCATTAGCAGTAAAGGGACAAATTATCGGTTCCTGCCATATGGGTATGGGACAGGTCCTTTCAGAAGAGATGCGTTATGGTCGGAATGGGAATCTGATGAACCCAGACCTCCTTGATTACAAAATACCGAGCGTCCATGAGATGCCTGAAGTAGTTCCGATTATCGTGGAGTCTAACGATCCAGAGGGGCCCTTTGGGGCAAAGGAAGCTGGAGAAGGGCCTCTACTCCCTATTCTTCCAGCTGTTTGCAATGCTGTTTACGATGCAGTTGGAGTCAGGACTTCGGAACTTCCAATGACGCCAGAGAAGGTTTTCAAGATGATAGAGGGGCGATGCAAGACAGAAGGAGTATCTGATCCAACTGATCTTGAATGCCCGTCTCTTGAGTTCTCAGATCTACAATCAATTCTCGAGAAGAGAAGCGATGAACATAGGCTAAGGGACAAAGAAAGAAGGCTTGACGAAGGGAGGGGGGACTACTACAATGGAGCTCTGTTCGGACTCGATCCTTCAGTTCCGCCGGATGAAGTTGATCCGAGATGGGAGGTTAGAGTTACTCCTGACGAAGAATACCTCGCATCCCCTCGCCTTGCAGGAAGTGCGTGGAAACACACGGAGAGAAGACACTTGGAGGGTACAAAATGAAGATGCCCCCCTTCCGAGTACTCTCGCCCAAGAGCCTCGATGAAGCACTTCATATGTCACGAGAACTTTCTGATTCTGGAGAAGTTTTCGACTGGATCGCTGGCGGAACAGATCTCTTGCCTAACTACAAGTGGCACATCAATGTGAAGAGCCATGTAATTTCGCTCGCATCGATTCCTGAATTACGAGAATTAAGTCGGAACCACATTGGTGCGATGGTTAGCATCAATGATTTAGCGGAAGATGCAGTCACGCATCCAGTTCTAGCCAAGGCTGCAAATTCCGTTGCCAGTGTTCTGATTAGGAAATCTGGAACCGTAGGGGGAAACATTTGCCTAGACACCAGATGCTACTGGGTGAACCAGTCTGAGACATGGAGGGAGTCCATTGACTGGTGCTACAAGTGTGATTGTGGTACGGGAGCCGATTGCAGAGTCATACCGAATCAGAACACATTGTGTGTTGCGACATATCAGGCAGATTTAGCTCCTGTACTGATGTGTCTTGATGCAACGATACATCTTGCCTCGCCCGGTGGAACTAGATCGTTGCCACTTTGCGAGTTCTTTGAATTGGATGGAATGACAAGAAATGTACTAGAAAGTGGGGAATTAGTGACTCACATCACCATACCAGAAGATTCCGTAGAATGGAGGGGGGACTACCAGAAGTTGAGGCAGAGAGACTCCTGGGACTTCCCGGAAGCAGGTGTTGCCGTCCTTTGGAAGGGGGTTTCTAGTAGCGGCCCTGCAAACCTCCGAGTAGCGACAACGGGTCTCGAGTCGATCCCGAGCCTGCATCTGGAGGAGGCGAAAGAGGCCATCTCAAAATGGAGGGGGGCCGAGACCATCGAAGATCTCGCCGAATCTATCAGGAAGGCGGTAAAGCCAGTGCAGAACACATGGTTCTCCCCGTCATATAGAAGAAAGATGGTGAAGGTCTTAACGAAGAGGGCGTGCAGGGATTTACTGGTGAGTTGATGAGTTCGAGAGTAAGCTCGATGCTGCTCGGAGTGATTCTGGCATTGTCCCTATTCTCGGCAACTCCCACAAAAGCACAAGAGTTGGAATCTTGGGAGTTGGGGATCAACTACCCTGGGGAAGACTCAACTAATCCGTTTTTGCTTTCCAATGAAGGCTCGGCCAAGGTAGAGTTCTTTGTTGAAAATTCAGGATTGACCGAAATTACTGTCGAGTTTGAATTCAGCGTCCCCTTCAGTGGAAATCACGAAGCGCCTGAAGGCGAGACCATATCTGCAGGCTCCAATGAGTCATTCGATCTCAAGATTAGCGGGATTGACGCACTAGCACATGATGCAGGAAAGAAGGAGAAATTCTCCATTACTGCGACGATAACAGCGAGACAGGGGGTACCTGACCCACTGTCATCATCTCAGAACAGGGAAGGTGACTTGGAGATACCCCCAATCTTCGACCTAACAGTCGACATTACTGAACCGTTCGGACCCATGAATGCGGGTTCGGACACTATTCTTACCGTCACTGTCACAAACAACGGAAATGCACAGGATGGGGTGGGCGAAGTGGATGTCAAGGATGACTGCCCGCTGTTGTCGACCGATGATGGGCTAGACCTATTACTCAGCGGAAACATAGAAGCTGGCAAAGAAAAGGATGCTGATCTAAGAGTTACAGCTTCTGAAAGCCATCCAAAGAGGCATTGCGATATCACGGTAACTGTAACCTCGAAGAGGGAAGTGAGTGAAGGTGGAAATGCCATGGCAGAAGATGAAGTGCGAGTATCTGTTGAGCCACCCCCCTC
>Ga0315319_10000253_pt1 | contig 16150 bp, 30 predicted proteins | sample M1500m3416metaG_FD_203463 | JGI IMG/M metagenome (GOLD analysis project Ga0315319, IMG submission 203463) | Ammonia-oxidizing marine archaeal communities from Monterey Bay, California, United States - M1 500m 3416 | ecosystem: Environmental > Aquatic > Marine > Intertidal zone | place: USA... | reverse complement strand
TGCTAAAGTAGCCAAGGTTGCCAAGGTTGCTAAATCTGTTAAGGCAGCCAAAGTTGCTAAAGTAGCCAAAGTTGCGAAGGTTGCCAAAGTGGCAAAGGTCGCTAAAGTTGCCAAATCTGTTAAGGCTGCCAAAGTGGCAAAGGTCGCTAAAGTGGCAAAGGTCGCTAAAGTTGCCAAAATGGCAAAAGGGTTGACTCCAAAAGATGCAAAACGATTAGCAAAAATTAAACAAGCCAAAATAGCAAAAGTTGCCAAAGTCGCTAAAGTGGCAAAGGTCGCTAAATTCAATTATAGTAAACTAGCCAAATTGATGAAAGCGCCAGCGGCTGGAGGCGGTACTCCGAAAGCAAAAATACCAAGTGGTAAGGGTGCCAAAATTGCTAGAGTCAACACTCAAGGTTCTAAAGTAGTGGGCGATGTAGCAAAACAAGGAATGAAAACAGTTGGTCAAGGCGCAAAATTGGCCAAAACCGCAGGACGTGCATTGGGTAGATTTGCATTACCGTTAACACTTGCAATGTCAGCCTTTGAAGTAATCTCTACTGAAAATGATGAAACTTTAGATAGAACTGAAAAGAATATTGCCCACACTGCTACAGGCGGTGGTCTTGGCGGAGCAATCGGTGGCGCAGCCGCTGGTGCGGCCATTGGGTCAGTTGTTCCAGTTGTTGGAACAATAATTGGTGGTCTTATTGGTGGTGGTCTAGGATATTTCTTAGGTAGAGAAATTGGAGAAACTGTAGCAGAAGAAGTATCTAGTAAAACCGATACAGGCAATGTATCAGGAAATACGACATTGGCTGATGAAGATAAGAAATTACTGGCAGAGGCTGCCGAGAAGATGGGAGCAGTTGACATAGGAAGAGGTCACGGTGATATTGACTCTTTAGAAAAATTAGCAAAATTAGACCTTGACTCTTTAGAATCATTACTTGATATGGAAACGTGGGGCAAAGAAGATTTAGAAACAATTAAATCTATTGTCTCCGCGAAGAAAGAAGGTCGTGCAGTTAACTATGTACCAGAAGATAAGGGAAGTAAATGGAATCCGTTAGATAATGTAGCAGAATCTCTTTCATTTGGGGAAGCAGGTTCCGCAGAGTCACCGACAGTACAAGGTGTTGACGTAACTGGTTCAGGTGTTGCCGAGCCCAAAAAACCTATGACTCAAATGGAGTCACTCAATGCCATATCAAAAGAGATGACGCAAGTAAGTGGGCCAAATGCGGCCGCAGATTATGCCAAATTAGAAGAGCAATTTTCTCGGGTAACTGCTTTGTCACCAGAAGAGTTTAATGCTCTTACTCCAGATGCTGGTGTAATGGATAGATTCTATAGTGCAGGCACCAATCCAGGCTCCATATTCGTTCACGATATATACGTAGAAAAACTATTGACCAGTTTAATTAAACAACTCGGGTCAGTAGAGGCTATTCCAAACGAATTTTTAGAATCACAAGTTGTCTCCGCGGCAATGATAGCAGACAAACAAGCGAACTCTGGTGGCAGTGGCGGAAATATGGTACACGCTCCGACAACTGTGAGCAACACCAATAGTGCTGTTATTAATACGGGTTCTACTGCACATTCACCAGCAATGCCTGCTGGTATGGGTATTGGTTCACGAGGATAAGTTTTATTATAAATATACATACAATGGATAAGTTTAAAACATATCTTGACGAAAGACCTATTTTAAACGCTAAGAAGGCGGTGCCAGAAGCGGCGCCGACTTTGAAGAAACTTGCTAATGGTGTGTATGGACCGAAAATCAAAAGTATGGATTCTCAACGCCGTGCAGAATTGACTGGTATTCTTCAGAAATTGATGGACTTACTACACGCTAAATAAAGGGACCGAAATGAAAAATGAAGAAGAAGTAATAACCGAGGAAGTGAGCCTCGTAGAAGAAACTCATAATGATAATATCGGCACCGCTGATTTTAGTTTTAACTCTCTAGTTAAAGCGTTTGAGGAGTTGCCCACATTATCTCTCGTAAGAGAAATAGCGGCCGTTGTTCCGATGAAATATTCAACGGGACAGATTGTTAATATCCGCAGACAAGGGGCAACTAATTCCTTTGAAACTGTAGTTGCTAATTTGACAATAAACACTGCCACTTCTAATCCAATTCAAACTGGTATTTCAGTAGAAGTAATACAAGATTTACAGAATCAGTATGGATTAGATGGATATAAGATTGCGGCGAATTTGCTAAAAGGAATTACAGACCAGGCAGAGAACACTGCGTTCTTAACTTTTCTTGACGCCAACTCATTAGCCACTCCCGTACTTACTTTGACAGGTGCCGGGTCAGCAGAAACATCATTGTTTGAAATTACTCAACGTGTTCAGGAACTTGTTATCAAGATGAACACTCCTAGTTTCAGAACTTTTGATGCGTTTGTTATTCTCCCATATAAGAATGCCGCGAGTATTTCGGCACTTAGTTCTTATGTTCGTGAGAAAGAATTGACAGAAGAAAGACTAGTTGTCAATAGAATAGGCAAGACAAAGTATTACGTTAATCCTGACGTTACGGCTACCAAGGGATTTGTCGGTCTTTCAGACCACGACAAGAATAGTCTTGGAGCATCTTCAGTTATTATGGGAACATTCCCACAAGAAGTTTTAAGGTCGGGGGTTCAAGGGACTTTCCAACAGAATGTTGGACTTTTGAATCGATATGCTACAGCCGTTAACCCATTATCAACCGCTGGTGTCGAGATGTTAATGTCATTTGAAATAGCATAATGTATCCAGTAGAATAAAAAAAAGGGAGCCTTTGCGGGCTCCCTTTTTCGTTGAGAATGAATCCTGACGGACTATGCTTCGGCTAATTTGCTGAAGTAACTCATAGTATCATCTTCATCAACCTCTTCAGTAGCACCATCTACAAACGGACTTTCGTCAGAAGCAATTTCTGACACCGTTCTTTCAGGTGCTGACACTGATTCAGCAGTGAAAGATGAAGTATCCGCAGAAGCGCCGATTACTCGGGCGAACTTCTTCTTCAACTCATCATAAGATTTAAACTTATCCGAAGCAATCTCGGCTTCGAGTGAATAGAGGCCGTTATATAACGTCTCCATTTCTTCCTCGCTTTCAAGCCATTGAGACGGCTCTTCAAAGCCCGACTTGTCATACTTCACAAAACCGTCTGCTTTGCGAGCCTTCAGTTTGAAGTTAGCACCAGTAAACAGATTGAACACGTTTACAGGAGTTTCATCTTCAAATTCAGGTGCACCAGCGGCCTGTATCATATCGAAAATCGACTTACCGTACTTGAAGAGAAAAACTTTCCCTTCGTTTTCTGGATGGGCCTGGTCTTGAACAACATAGATGTTCGAGATATACTGGAGTCTCCTCTTTCTGTCTCGTGCAATCTGTTTGTTGCTGTCGATACCGGAATTCCATAACTCGGAATTGGCTTCAGAAACTGGGTCCTGATTACCAAGAGTTGTGAGAGAATTCTCGATGTACCAACCACCTTTACCTTTGAAACCGTGAGAGTAGATTTTCACGAATGGAAAATCTTCTTTTTCCGGGGCATCAAGGAATCGGATAATTGCATACCCGTTGCTTGACTTGTCACGTTCCAACTTCCAGTAACGGTCGTCTACGTATGACTGTTTAGCGCCACCACCGGCGGCATTCAACTTGTCCATCATTGATTCTACGTCCTTTTTAGATTTAGAACGCTTTTTCAGAGCGGCAAAACTCATAATACTTCTCCTTATTGTTTTGTTTCGATTAAAGGTGTGACTACACTATGCAATCACTTACCTGCTTTAGTTTTTAACCAGACTACTCTGGAGTACCTTCAGCAACTTTATCAGGAACCACGTTTAAATTTGGTTTCCCTTTAGAGTTTGATGATTTGTTGGCTTCATCCTTCTTCTGTGAATTAGGGGTGCCTCCAACTGGCTTAGGTGCTTCTGGGCCATCCATCACCGACTTGATTGCTTGAGCAAAACCTGCCCGTGCCATTTCAAGTCGTTGAACTTCTTTGTCAATTGCGACCAGATGTTCAATGGCAATCTTCGCCACGTTCGGTAAAGTTTCCACTTCATAATCTGCTCCGTCAATTCGTACAGTATTTCTCTGTACTATTGGTGTTTTTTCTTCAGCCATAATCTAGTTTTCTCCTGTTGTATTAATTCTAATTGTATTTATAAGCGTTTATTATACACTATTTCCAAGCAGTTGTCAACCATTTTCTTTAAAAAAGTAAGGGCTAGAGCGAGGAAGGATTAGGTTAAACCTTCAACAAGAGTAGCAGAGAACCTTTTCTGTGGACTCTTATACGTTGCTCTAGACCAGTAAGTCTAATGTGAACCCGTCACTTTTCAGTTAGGGCCCTGGGTACTACCCCTAGCAACTTACCCTATCTCCTTCTGCTTAAAAGAGATTATTAGGTATACTCACTCCCCACATCGATTGCGGTCGGTGTGGTGCCTTATTCGATTTTAATGGTTATTATACACTATTCTCCATTCTTTGTCAACCCTTTTTTTAACATTTTTTCAATTATTTTTGCATATTTTTGTATCTCCACCTGGGCGGAGCCTTCTGTCCTGAGAGCAATCAACCGATTATAAGCATCAATAGACGCTGTTTCCACAAATTCGGTGTACATCGATTGGGGTAGGATGGACCTAGCCTGCTCCGGGCAGATATTCTCTTCTTCAATTAACTCGTTATATTTCGCTTGGACTCCATAGGTTGCGTCTGCTACCCATCCGTGCATATCACTAGAATACTCGTGTAACTCGGAACTGGAGCCTTGCTTGACATTATCTGCACTCAATCTCCACTCGTGAGGAATAAAGAATTCTGGCATAGCGGAAACATACCGTCTGGATACTTCGTTTCTCGTGAAACCTATTTGGTGCTTGAACCATTGTCTCGCAACAAAAATTGGCATCCTGATTCGGAATTGGGCCACTTGTAGTTTTTCAGGCGACCATCCAAGACCCTTAAATAGTTCCGTTTTGTTCCACCAAGGGTCGTTTGGTTTACTCAACATCGCCGTCCAGTCATTGACTAGATGCTTATCGACACTATGGCCTGGCATATCGAATGCCATAAGAGATAGTGTATTAGAATTCCACATCCGTTCAGACAGAACCTTATGTTTCATAAACGCATATAAGGAGCCTCTCTCGTAGAAATGTATTATACCCTCGTGGGGTAAATGAAAATTCATCTCAATGATGGCTCGTTCAAATTGTTCGTCTACCGATTTAGAACACCACACTAGATAGTCTGCTACACTCATCTTCCGCTCAAGTAAATATTGAGAGTGGGAGAATGGTGTCCAGTGTTTGTGTTTGGCCAAATACTTGATTAGACCAGTATCTTTATCGGTCAACTTCTTGGTTTGTTTGCCCATAGAAACACGGGCTGAATTGACTACTTGTAAGTCAGACGGAGCCACAGGTAGAAGTTCAATAGAACTAATCTTATCTCCGAGTGGGTCAATTTTATTCATCATTTAACATAATCTCCATTGGTTCTTTTGCCCATCCATTCCCAGAGGGACCACCCCCATCGGTCGTCAATCTTGTGGAAGTCGGGCTCGTTTACTACACGATAACAGATATCGCCGAGGTTCAATTTAACCTCATCTTCTCTAGGTACAGAAGTACATCCATAATCTGTTTCTCTAATAACAAAAGCATATCCTTTCACTGATATATGGCCTGGTATTTCATTTATTTCGATTGGAGCCGTTCCTATCATTGTTGCCAAAATCGTTTCAAGTAGCATCGTCTACTGGGACGTGGCCTTCCGTAAGTAGTTGTTTAGTTTTTTCCGCGGCACCTAGCATATCAATTAACATATCGTAATCTTTCCGTGCTTCGTGTACACTTCCATATACTAATGTTTGGTCTACTACAACACCGTCTAGTTCAAATTTAATGACTAACTCTTCACCTCCAGGATATGTCATACCCTTTAAAGTCTTTTTACTTAGATTGAAGTCAGTCGATTGATTATCATTTAGTTGTGGCATAAAAAATCTCCTTCATAATTTTAGTGTATTTCTCACTATTTAGGTTTAAAAATTCTGCGTATCTATCATATCTATATTGCTCGGATGGAAAGATATATGAGTCTCTTATTTGTCTGGCGATTCGCTTACTAAAATCTAGAATCTTATCCATAATAATATAAGTCTCTACCTCTATCATCTTTTGCTGAACGAACCGAAATATAATAGGATGTTCGCCATCTTCGACTTCAAACAATCTATCAAATCCTAATCCTCGTGCTATTAGGAACTCATTCACTTCTTTCAGGTCCTCCTCAAAAATATAACTCAATGACTGTACTCGTTTCTGCCAGTGATGATACACATCCTCTGACTCCTTCGAGTGCAAGTCGCCTATCCAGACTTCATCAGAACCATAGTTGGCAAAATTTGCCACATAGTACTGGAGTAAGTCCTTACTCTTTCGTTTCCCTAACGCTTCAAAAAAGTATTTATCGCTACGACTTTCATATGTCTTGACGGTGATATTACTTAACTTACCGTTGTATTTAACATAGTTATAATCGTTATGTAAACTGAAATGTTGCTTTAGAGAAACATATAATTGATATGCTTCAAATCCAGTCACAAGGGCAATACACTCCCTTTCTCTTCATCGTCTTTAATTACATTGTTCGCTACTGCTTCCTTTGTTACTTTCTCAAGGAATGCTGGTGAGATTAACTTCGCTACTTGCTTTGGTTCAATCTCGTGTTCTACCATATATTCAGTCATTGCATCAATATATGATATTCCAGCCTGCATTCTCGATTCGATTAACACTTGAAACGCCTGTTGCTTATTCACTTTTCTCATAATTTAGTTCCTTTTCGGTCAGGAAATAGTTTATAATTTCCTTTTCCAGGGATTACGTTTCTTACTCCACCAACTGGGTCATCCACATCACCAAATCTCCGTGGAATCATATGACAATGTGCGTGAGGTATTGTTTGTCCTGCGGCAACACCAGAATTAAATCCAATGTTAAATCCCTCTATCGTTTCATCGTTGCTTATCAAGTGGCGTTTTTGCTGTTTCAAAATGCGTACAAATGCCAGCATCTCGTCACCCCATAATTCAAATGGTGTTTCGATATGTCGGAGAGGAATGAGGAGGGTATGTCCTGCTGTGACGGGATAGTTATCTCTTACGGCTATCCATTCATCATTAAATCCTGTTGTAATGTCGTCCCTACGTTGGTCAGGACCGTACATAAGGGTACAGAATTCGCAATTTTGATTCATCATTTAATCATTATAACACAAAAAGGGTTAGCGGTCAAGTAATTCTTTGCACACTTTTTCTCGTTCTTCAAAACTGGTAGCCGTGTCCCATCCAGAAATTTCCGCTAGTGTTCTCTTACAAGTCACACAAGCGGTCATCGCTTCATTCATTTTACAATGTGGGTCATCCTTTCCAACGCAAGGCGATTCTGCCACGCATTGGGAAATAAATTTTGTTATTGATGCTTCGCTCATATTAGGTCTCCAACCGCTTTAATGCTTTCTTTAGAAGAGTATGAACGGTTTCACTATTCCATCCAAACGTGTCAATATATTCACACAGGATTGGACACTCTTCTTGGGTTATTTTATTGTACTCTCGTAAGCGGGCATATGCCGCCATATACGTGTATCGTTTCAACAAATCGAGAGCAACATCGTTGGCATAGGCATCAATCTCATCTGGGTCGCTTAGATAAACTATTCGCTTATCTTCCTCGCTTAAATGGTCATCATAAATTGGATAACTCTCACCGCCTTTTTTAATGAATCGTTTTCGACTCTGGTCTCGGTGTATCATTTCGTGTGCGATAGTTTGTTCCACTTGATGTGCTAAGAATTGCCAGTCTTTATTATTTATGCAAATCGGATGGTCCTCAGAGTGCATAATCAACTGAAGTTCGATATTAATCAAGTCGATTGGGTCGTCAAATTCTTCAAAGTCCCATTCAGAAGCCTCAAAAAACCCGGCAGCGGAGATTTGGTTTTTCCCAATCTCATCACCGTACGGGTAAGTTGTTACTTCCACTCCAAGGTCTTCAAATTGTTCCGTGAAAATTGCACGTATTTCATCTGCGTAGCGTGGTGTGTCGATTATTTGTGGTGCGATATTCATCAATCTAGTTTTTAGTAACATCTAACCTCACTTTCATACACATTATACAACCTTTCCTGCAGAAAGTCAAGTCTTTTTTAGGGCGAAATTGTAATTTATTTGGCTCATCCTACGATGGTCGGATTTAATCATAATTTGCTCTGTGGTGAATCCACTTGGATGCTTAATGATTTCAAACACATAGTCTGCCTTCTCTTCCAAGACCGTGTCTGACGCCGCCTCGTGGTCGAACCTCTTCCAGATATCTGTGTGAAAATAGTAGAGTTTATTGCCTTTTTCAAGTGTATCATATAATTGATTCCCAATGCTAACCGACATTCTTCCCTCCCATTGACATACATTCTGAATTGGCGATTTGGTCACCATATCCAGTCTGATAGTCCGCGTAATAATGCTCCCAATTAAGGGCTCCGCGTTCGGGCTTCTTCTGAGGTGCTTCGTTCCCTTCAGCCGCTACCCATCCTGCTATATAAAAACGTGATTTTGTGCGTAGATACGCTTCTCTTTTTTCTGGTGGTACTAACATATACTTCTCCACTTGTGATAATTCTATCTATTATACACTATAATAACACGTTTGTCAACCCCTAATCTAACTCTCGCATCTTCGGAAATTGACCTACTCCTTCTACTTCTTTATTACCAGTTTCTTCTTCCTCTTCAAATAGAATCATAGTAATCAAACTATAGATTGCCATATCCATTAGAGTGTCCTTTATAGATTCTTCTTTATACTTGAACTCTCCCTTCTTGATAAAGTTACTGATTCGGGCATACTTATCTCCCATTCTCACTACAGAACCTTGCCACGCTGGAATGCCAGATAGTGCAGACAGCCTGAAATTGGCAAAGATATCATCATTTGCTCCATAATCGTGTTGTTTCTTATCGTGCAACTGCTTTATCTCTTCCAAAATTTCGTGGAACCTACGGCTTTGTGCTGACATCATTATAACTCCTGGTGTGGATGTTTGCGGATTATCGAGGCAGGATTCATCATCAACTGGTGCTCCCGATGAAGTGCCTGTAACTCGGTTAATGTTTCGGTGAAATCTCGCTCGTGATACTCTATTGCAATTTGACGTATCATTTTTCTGGTAAGATTGTATTTGGTGCTTAGATGCTTTTCGATTTTGCTGACATCCAGACATAAATTGTCAATCGTATTTAACAACTTGGAGATTTCCTGTAGTGGGAATTCGAGTTTATCTACCTCGAGTGGTATATAATTTCTATCTTGTTGCTCACTGGTCATAATCATTTCCTTCGTCTGAAAAGTTCTCATACCAAGCCTCGTGGCCTGGCCCTATCCCTTCACAATCAATTCTCACTTTCAATTCAACTCTTGCTCGGTCTTGGATAACAGGCTCGACCGCAAGAACTAAACAACATCTTTTACAAACAACATCCATTTTATCCCAAGTCATTGACGTAGCAATTGCGGGAAGAAGGTTAATTGCTTGATGGTGATTGCCAGCCTGGTTCGGATGAGAGACTTTGAATTCAACTCTATCTCCACAAGATGGACAATATACCATTACTATATCTCGTTCTGGCTCCTTATTCTGTGCTTCTGCATAATCTGATGGATGAATAAAATGTCCCTCTAACATAATAACTCCTTTCGTGATTAATGTTCAGCCGTTAATTCTAAAATCTCCTCTATTCCTTGATACCCAAAATATAATGCTAGGGCAATAAAGAAATACTTGCTGTATTGAAACACTGCTTTGGTAGGCACCTTTTCGATACCTTTTCTCATTATAGCATAAATTCCCAATAATGCAACCAGTCCTACGGCACCGCCAACGAATATTGGTAATTGGTCCGTGGCTGTGCTTGAGAATAGGGCCGCATAAAACAGAACTATCTCAAATCCTTCTCGGGCTATTGCTATCGTCACTGCTAGAGTTAGGGCCAAGGATGACCATATCGATACATCTAGCGGACTTAATTTAGATACAATATCTTCTTGAAAATGGTTGTAGGCTCCGTGGCACCAGACTGCTAGATAACCTAATACACCAGCGGCCAAGAGCATCGTAATTCCTTCAAACCATTCTTCGTGTTCGTGTGTCAGACCTGCAATGAATTTGAATCCCATTGCAACTCCTATTGATAATAGGACGCCAGCACCGATACCGTACCATACCCATTTGTCTTTATCTTGTGTGCGAAATCTCCTTAAATAGGTGAAAATTAACATCACGATTAACATCGCCTCGAATCCCTCTCTCAAGATTATAAAGAGAGAGCCCATAAAAGGCGCTAACATTTCACTACTCATACTTTTTCCTTCTTATTATTAATTACTCAAGTATTTAGCAATCCAGATTATTATATAGGCCCAACAAGCGGTTGTCAAGACAATACTCCACTTGAAAGCCTTAAATAATCCTTTATACTTCATTATACATCATATCGATGCAGTTGTCAATGAAGAAATAGGAACCAAAATGCCCCTAGATGTGTCGTTATCTCCACCTTTAACTTTTGCTTTGCGGTGCCTCAAGACTACTTCCTTCATATCAGGTACGGTCTTGGTGACATTGAAACAGAATCGATTGTCCTTATAGAAATTGACAGACCAGTATTTGGCCTGGGTCGTACAGATACCAGAAGGTTTCCCTCGTGATTCTGTCTCGACAAAATGGTTTCCAGTACGGCACCAAATATCTCTTTCAGACTTGACTTCTGTCTTATCCCCTGCTACAATGTCGGCTACTTGATTCTCTCCGACTTGACCCCATTTGAGGTCGTAGCGAAAGTCTGCATTATGGTCCATACTTCACCGTTTTTGCTTTTAGTTCGTTCAAATATTCTTCATTCAAGCGGTCATTTGCCTCAAGACAAAAGATGGCGAAAAACTGCGAACAAAGTCCTAATGCGGCCACACCTATTAGAATATAACCAAAGATTTCCATAACTTTCTCCTAATCTAGTTAATTTATCAATCTCAACGACTATTATACAGTTATTTAGCCCTTTTGTCAACCCCTTTTTAGTGTTTTTTTGCAATATATCTCGATATAAATAGTTATAACGAGAGGAGTACGTAAAATATGTTTGGAATACCACTGGAAGTAATATCTATGCTTTTATCTACCATCCTGGGTGGGTATATGAAGATGAAAGCGGATGCCCGAGAAGATGAACACCATAGGGCAATGTTAACATTGAAACTGTTAAAGGTGGAAGAATCAAGTAGGAGGTCAGCAAGGAAATTACAAACTGCGTCCGCGAAGTGGGCAAGGAAGTTTATTGTAGTGTGTTTGATGGCAATGGCTATGTTTATTTTGGCCGCACCGATGATTTTCAATGAGCCGACAAATGTATTGTACGAAGTTACTCACGGATTTAAGTTATGGCTTTTCGACTTTACGTGGAAGAGTCAAGAGTGGAAGACGTTAGCGGGTATTGTTACTCCTGACTGGCTACCGTTCGCAATAATGAATGTGCTTGGTTTCTACTTTGGAACTGCGGCAGTAACTAGACGAAACTAGAGGAGACAGAATGTATGAAATAATGTTACAATATTGGCAATTTAGCCTGGTGGCGGTGATAGTACTGGCCACAGGACTAGCCACTTGGATTTTTGGCAGAAGTCTTGCAAAAGAAGGAAGGGCAATCCAATTTTCTGTTAAAGAAATGCCCGAGATGAAACCGATACCGATTAAAACATACGGAGCAGGCTTTTGGAAAGGTATATGGATTTGGTTAACAGTCACACGTAAATGGGAGTTAACCAAGGATTTTATATATAAGATTGACAGACGATTATACATTATTCCAAAAGGATTTGTATTTGATGGTGCTTCTGTTCCTAAGTTTTTTAGAAGTTGGTTATCCCCGATGGGAGTCTTATTGATTGGTGGCCTGGTCCACGATTATGGATATAAGTATGAGACATTACTGTATACAAACTTGAAGAATACAGTCGGCACTAAAGACCAAAAATGGATGGATGAGACTTTCCGAGACATTAACATTAACGTGAATGGTTTCTTTGTGATGAATTACTTGGCTTATTATGCACTACGTTTAGGTGGATGGCTAGCCTGGAGAAAACATCGAAAGAATAAATTACGTTGGGAGGACTCAATTCATAACAGATGAGTAAGCAATCACGCCAAAAGATGAGGCGCAGAAAGAGAAAAGCACTACGCCTAGAACGAATGAGTTTTACTAACAGGAAGAGAGATGATGATGAGAAAGACTGCGAAGAAGAAGAAGAAAAAACCAGCAGATTCCGGGTACTCTAGGGGAGTCTTTTATGCAATGGCATTCTTATGCCTAGCATCCTTTACCACTGCTTGTGTCACTTTAGGAGGCTTATTCGACAAGAATGACAGCGATAAACCTAATAGTAATTTGGATACTAGTAGCGATGTGGTTAGAGTGGTGCCAAAACAAACCGAAGTAGATGTAGATGCAGAAATCACCCTAATTAATCCACCAGTTGAAGATGAACGCTGGCTCCATCTCGGAGTAACAGAGAAAGACTTAAATGACCAAATCGGTCAGGCTATCGCCGACCACTTGGCCGAGCATAATGAAGTAGAGCATACCTATGGTCCTCATTATACACTATTCAAATGCCATCAATTAGGCTCTAATACGTTTTCTTGTAAGATAGTTCAAGGAAAGAATGTTCCCCTGCCAAAAGAAGAAGATGTTCCTGTAGTCGAATTGACTGAGGAACAAGAAGAGAAAGTTCTGGAAAACGAACCCGAAATCAAGAAGGAGAAGAAGGAATCTTCTTGGAACCCTTTTGATTAGACACTAATCTATACGGCAATTTTACACATCCCAAATTAAAATCATCAGGTACCACTGGCGCACTGTCGAAAAACAACTTATGTGCATCGGAACAATCTTTTTCATTTTGAAAGGTATCTAGCACTTCAACTCGATGTATTTGTGGCGGCGATGTTTCCAGGTTCAATGTTATCACGATTAACAGCCATATCATTATATATTATTCCCCTTCAAATGCAGAAGGGCCTCCGAAGAGGCCCCTCTTAGTTTTCGGAATCTCCTACTTACCGATTTTGATAGTTTTAGGTTTATCCTCTTCAGGAATAACGATATTCATATTAATCGTCAACACACCATCTTTTAAATCACCACCGACTATTTCGATGTTGTCACCTATTGTGAATTGACTTTGGAAACTGCGATTTGCAATCCCTCTATGAACAAACGATTCTCCTGATTCGTCTGATTCGCTTTTTTGACCTGTGACTCTCAAGATATTCTTTTCGAGTTCTACAGTGATTTCCTTTTCAGTCCATCCTGCCAAGGCAAACTCCAATACATATTTATCACCATTCTTGATGATATTATGCGGTGGATATTTTGCTGGTGGATTTCTGTCGAACTGCTGAAGGGCACTAAAGATGTTATCCAATCCAAATGATTGGTGCATCCAGGGGTCAAAAAACTCGTTGCGAGTTGTTAATTGTCTAGTCATTGCTATTTCTCCTTATAGTTAAGCAAGATTATATTGTGAGGCCTTATCATTAAGAACCTCTCCTTATTCAATGACCCTTGTATATCAGGCATCATCGAATCTGGTGGTTGCACCGTAAACAACCAATTGGGGGTAAAGATTTTTACTCTATTACTAGGTGTCCCCTTATCTCAGGAGTAGCGCCTTGACAAGAAATGATGACCGCTATCCTCATACAGTAAGCGTTCTTTCATTCTCCGACATTGGTTATAACTCCTTCAACCTATGACCACGGTTTTTTAAACTCTTATGTGAGTCGAATACGGTCTCTAATCGGCTCACGAAATTTAGAGAGGGGTTATTTGGTTATAAGGTAACCCCTCGGGAATCCTCAACTAACCCTTATGCGGCTAGTGCGTAATCTTCCTGTGTGTCAGTTAGATTTATTTATACAAAGTTTACGTGATTTGCATACGTTCACGAGCGATTATTGACTTCGACTATCCAATCGAACCTAAATCACCCCCATCAAAAATATTCTCCTCGAGCGTTTGTAGACTCTCTACAAAATACTTTTGGTGGAGGTGGAGGGATTCGCACCCTCGTCTTGAATATCTCCCCCAACAACTTTACGCTGTTTTTGGTTTCTAGTGATACATAAAACCTGCTACTGCCCATCCTACTAGGAACATTCCTAGGTACATCATCCAGGGTTGCATTCTTTCGTAACTCCTAAAAAGGTTAGTCATACCTGCTGGTCGCCGTTGACAAAAGCCATTATTTCATTTGCTTCAGCGATTGCAGTTTGTGGGGTGGGAAACTTTACCACTTCTGTCGATGGTGCTTCTCCCATTCGGTCTTGTAACTCTCTGTCCCGGTCAATTGCTGTATGATAGGCCTCTTTCTGTCTGTCGAGGGCCGCATTGTACATATCGAATCTTAATTCATATGGGGTTGCCATAATCTTCTCCTTGTGTGTATTGTGTGTGTTAAAAAATGTCAGATTTCTCTGACAATAGTATTTATAACACTTATATACTCAATCCACAGTCTCCACCAGTAGGCAACAGTTTGCCGTGTATTTTTTCTACTGCAACTCTCATCTCCTCGGTGATAATTTTTGGTACTTCTCTGTGTTCAAAGACGTTTATAAGCGTGGAATAATACCACCACTGGCTATCTTTCTGACTGTTAAACATCTTCCAAACGCCATCGCCGTGTTTATCATAGTCTGCGAGGGTGTCCCTCAAGTTGTGCAACTTATCAGCCGCGGCGACTATAACTGCTTCAATCGGTGCATCTTTGATTCTATGTATATAAGAGACTTTCCTAGATTTCCAAGACTTGGTTCGTTCAATGCCTTTGATAGGAAATGTAGTGTCTTTCTCCGTCACATAATCAACTATGTTCATAACGTGTTTTCCGAATCTCTCACCAATATGCTTTAATGTAGTATCTGTATCTTCAACGACATCGTGGAGTATGCCACCGATAATCGTCTCTGGAGGAGATTTGACTGACTTCAGAATTTCAGCAACGGCCAGTGGATGAGTGATATATGGTATATCTTTTCCACCCTTACGTTTCTGGCCTTTGTGGGCCAGAGTTGCGAATTCTTCTGCTTTCTCAATCATTTTTATTGTCATTTTCTCACTCATACTACTATTATACTACATCCGTGGTCAATTGTCAACCAGTTTTTCTCGCTTATCAGAGACAATTCCTTTGTCTCTTTTTGGTGCGTGACTACTTCTAAGGTTCCACTTTAGTAGAGTTTTCAGTTTTTTAACCAAGTTTTTCTTCTTGGGAGTCGTTTTCATACCATCTAACTGTGCTAACTTCTCCTTGGTGTGTTTCAGAACGTACCGTTTCTTATTCGCTCTCGCGGTCTCCTTTTTCACGTATTCCTCCAATTAGTTGATTGAACTGGAACTGAGGTACTTCGGGACCCTCCTATCTGTAAGGTGTGATTTGTATTGTCATACGCTTAGTCGTACCGGTTGGACGATTCAACTCACGTAACGTGAACTGTTTTCCACCATACTCGTATGTGACGTTATAGTGGGAAATGCCGTGGCGAACTGTGTCATACACTGCATTATTACAGATGGTACGAGTAACTTGTGTGGTGTGCGTACCTTCATTAGAGTTTGCAATCGAACCACCAATGATAATCCCGGCGATAGTCGCGGCAGTATTGCCTGAACCTTTTCCGATTTGATTACCAATAACACCACCAATAATGCCTCCGAGCGCCTCGTTCAAAAGGTTTCCATCACCTTGATGCGTAACTGAACTGGTATGGTCGTGGCAGTCTGTGAGTCTCTTCGTGGTTGATTCTCTATATACTGCTTCTACGAAAACGATTGTAGCATAATCCACATAGTGTGCGGTATTACCCGAAATCGCTTTGTGCGTGGTATGGCCGTGGCTGGTATGTTGCTGAACAACTGTACCTGCACAGGCAGTCAATGGGAATAGTACAGCGACCGCTATACCAATCATAGTCATATATTTTTTCATATTATAGTCTCCTTCAAGT
>Ga0315319_10000227_pt1 | contig 16834 bp, 20 predicted proteins | sample M1500m3416metaG_FD_203463 | JGI IMG/M metagenome (GOLD analysis project Ga0315319, IMG submission 203463) | Ammonia-oxidizing marine archaeal communities from Monterey Bay, California, United States - M1 500m 3416 | ecosystem: Environmental > Aquatic > Marine > Intertidal zone | place: USA... | reverse complement strand
CAAGAAATATTTTATCCCGAGATTTCTTCTGACTGCCTGCCGACCTGGCCATCATCTCATTTTTACTTGTTACCTTAATCTTCTTAGGTGGGTGTTTGTGTATCTGTTCTTTTGTTATTGTAACTTCTGATGCTTCTAGAGTCATTGTCTGACCATGTTGATGCGCGCCAAATGGAGGATTAACTTCATATTGTTCTATATTACCCTCTTTATCTAAGCTATGACTAAGCACTTCTAACTCTTCCTCACCCAAACTTGGATGCCGCACATGAGTAGCTCAATTATGTTCCAGAGCTTTTTCAGAGATTGTATCTAATCTATCTGCTATCCATTCATAGGGATCACCAGAACGAGCTTTCATCACTCCGTATGGCATATCCGTCTGCCAGTGATTCATTAATGCATCATATAACTTTGGTAAATCTAGTAAATCTTCTTTGCCATCTTTAAATGCTTTGTAATCTTTAGCATGCGCTCTGAGGATCGTTTGGAGATCGCGATCCATGCGCAGTTCTTGTTCATTAATTATATGCTCTATGAACGATTTCATCCGGTTATTTTCCTTTTCTTATTCCACACACCGAGAAAACCACCTTTATAATATATGTGTGGTTCTCCGCCTTTTTTGAATGACTTCGTTAAGGTCTTTTCAGCTTTCATTACATCTTTTTTGTCTACCCATAGCTTACCATCTTCCCAATAGCTTTTAATACCAGCGTCATCTAACGCCATATCGGCCTGAAGCTTATTACTCTCATCAACTTTCTTTTTAGCAGCTACACCGAACTTAAATGCTTGATAATCTTTCGTAGCAGCTTTGTAATCTGCACGTTTTGATTTAAGATTTTGTCCTGGTGGCTGGTCTGGATCGCCAACTCTTGAAGCAGCGCGATCTGATACGGCTCTTTGTTGTCCGGCTTTCTTTTTAGCTCCTTGCTCTGCGCGTTGTAACAATTCTTTCGAAAGTTCGTTGACGTTATCTTCTTTGCTTGTTACCTTATTAATTGCTTTCTTAGCTACGTGCTGTATTGCTTTCTTGGCGATGAACGCACCGACTGGTCCGAGTTCCTTAACTTCAACTTCGTCATAAAAAGTACCTCTGGTAGCTTGCTTTCCTGGATTTCTCCGCTTCTCTCTTCCGACTGTAGTTCTAAACAGACTTTTGGAAATTGGACCTTCCGGTTGTTTTTCAACTTTTCCACCTTTCTTTTTAAAAGCAGCGATTTTATCAGCGTAATCGCTTTCTTTTTCATCAATAACATCTTCCTTTTTAAAAGCTGTGTTCCGTTGTTTGACATCGACAGCCGCATCGAATTTTGCTGCTTGTTTCTCTCTCTTTGCTGCCTTTTCACCTGCCTCTTTCGCACCAAAAGCGTGTCCTTTACCAGGAACTCTTTTTGCCCAAGCTTGTGCATCTCTTTGTGTTGCGGCATCCTTCTTTGCTGCGCCTGCTGCGCGGTTTAATAGTCCAGTTGTAATTTCATACATTTTTTTCTTAATTGGCGCTAATCTCTTATCACGGGAATCTTGGCTTTCGGGCTTGGGCGGCTTTTCGCCGGCTGCCGCACTAAATTTTGTGGCTTGTTTCTCTCTCTTCTCTGCCCTCTTCTTCGTCCACTTTTCCCTTTCTGTCCTTCCTCCGTCAAACGCTGCCAAATCATGGTAGTCTTTTTGTTTCTCCATATCTTTGCGTGCTCCACTTGCGGCGCGCTTTAAAAGACCAGTTGAGAGTTCAGCGAAAGTCTTCCTATTACCTTCAACATAACCAGTGTACTTATCTTTCTTAGGATTCTGATTTGGGTAGCCGTGTTTCTTTACTGATTCTTTCTTCTTTATTGTGCCGACATATTCATCTATCATTTTTCCATCCTTGTAATGAGCAGCATGTTTATGATCACCGCCGCCGCTACGAATCTTATCTAATTTTTTATCATCCTGATATTTACTTACAGAATATCTTTGACCAGTTTTTGTATTTTTAATACTATACAAACCTTCTGGAAGTTTAACAGTTCCTCCAGCTCTTACAATTTTAAGCTTTCTTTTAGTTTCCGGAGAAGAAGGAGTTTCTCTAGCCTTCTTCCTCATCTCTGATTCTTTTCTTTTATTATCATACATATCTACGCCGGATGAATCAACTTCATCAATCTCAACTTCTTCGGTCGTTCGGAAGCCAGCTTGTACTGGATTATCTATTGTACCAAAAACATATTGGTGCAGATCTTTAGGTATAATCTTTTTGGCTTTGACCTCATTGTCTCTCTGAACATATATTCTGTCTCCAAACATCTGCGAGCTGGCATACTTTGCTGGTATACCCTTTTTCTTTAAGATTCCTACTGCTTTCTCAGAATCTTTTTTAATTTCTGGATGTTTTCTACCTTTAGGATCAGGTTTTGACTTGTCTCTGCTGTCTTCATTTACATCTTCCCACTTCTTCCCTCCTTTAGGTGCATCAAGCTGAGGATTTGGCTGTCCTTTCCTAAACTTTCTAACGCTTGTTTCGCCTTCTCTTGTATGTCCTTGTAATTGACGTTTTAGAGTTTTTGTTTCTCTTTTCGAAAGCCCACCGATTCCATCAACCCATGCATCTTTGTCTACTGTAGAAGTTTTATTACCCATTTTCATTTGATATTTTTTAACATAGTCGTTCAGATTCGCTTCTCTTATTCTTTTAGTAAATCTTTGAAATGTCTCGGTACTTGGACGTGGGGATGTTGTAAGGCCTAGCTTCTGCAGCTTTTTCTTTTTCTCATCTGTATCTGTTAGCGCTTTGGATCTTATGTCTGGTCGGTCAGGCTTCACTTGACCCATAGAATCTGGTTTACACTGCGACGCCAGAGCAGACGTTTTGGACAATCCAGGAGTGTCGCAAAATGCAGGTCTCTCTTGGAGGTTTTCTGACATAGTTTCCTTCTAGAAGAGTTTATGTTATATCTCTTCTATTTATTATAATTCAGTCCGCAGCACTCATTTGTCGATAATATGAGTGTCGTTTACGTCCTTTAGAATTTCCTAACCATCTGTAGTAGGTACACATCGTACATCTAGGGCTTCTTTTTCGCCAACCTTTTCGCTTCCTCTTGCCCACTTTCTTATTCAAATCCCCACCACTGGTTCTTCTTCGACCAGCAATTGAGGTTCTTCTTGGCGTGCTCTCATTTCTTCTCCGATTCCCTCTCTAAATTTGATTTCTGCTTGTAATTTACCGAGTAAACCCCTCATTTCTGAGGTTGACATATTTTTAATATCTATTACGCTCCAAGTTTCCATTATTATATCCTCTAGTCATTTGTTAAAGTTGGTTCGCCTCTATCGTAAAATTTCCAGCCACCATGACAAGGTGATTGCTTTCTTTTAGCATATTTCTTGTCTGTATAAGTTCCACCTTCTCCTTCGCACTCTGCAAAAAATGGTGTCATTCCACTAGGCCAATTGTTACTCTTTGTTGAACAAGATATTCCTATTGTTATTGCAAATACTATTATTGTTATTAGTTTCCATTTCATCCGTATATTCCCTCTTGATAAATTGGGCTCGACTCGTGAGCTGGAGTCGAATGAGTTAATGTTTTAATCTCTACTGCCCTATCCAAGAGCATGTGCTCGATCTTAATGGGTTCCATCTCCACAAATTCCACTAGAACTTCATTTGAAGAAAATTCTGCACATGAATATACATCACATTGCACTAATGCCGGAGACGTTTCATCCCAGATATGTATTGCTATGTGACTTGTTTCTATCATTACTACTGCTGTTAAACCACGATTACCTTCCTTGGACACATAAGCAGCGTATGGTCCCTTGATAATTTTCATCTCTATTTTGTTTACTAAATTCCGAAGCCATTTTTTAATTTCTTTTTCACCCGTTATTGGGCTATTCACTTCCGCCCGAATAAGCAAATGTTTGTGTGCCGGCATCCTCTCTCCCGTTATAAATGCTGAGGGCGTGTCGTCGGAACGACACTCCGAGCCCCCAACAAATTAATTACATTTATATAATGTATAACTCCAAGTAAGTTCTTCTCCGGATTCAATGTCTCTTAAAGCACCGATCCACCAAGTTTTAGGGTCCATCAAAAGTTTGAAACAATTAGGATCTTCAGAATGATTACCAAATCCTCCTAGAGGAGTTCTAATGAATCCGTTTTCAGAGCTTTCATTTGCATGATGGGTAACTCCAATTATTGTTTGTGCTTCAATTTTCTCTGTTGCGAAAAGTCCTAGTCCGGAGACAGGAGATTCTTTAATTGTTACATAGTGGGGTAGTGGTTTATACATTTTCACCTTTATTCATTATTTATATTTCTCAATTATAAACTATGTCTTCTTCTTCTTCCACTTTTTTAATTGATTTTATATTTTTCGTTTGTAATTCCGCATGGTACTTCATATGAGCTTCGATAAGCTTATCTTCATCATAGCATTTTTCAGCTTGTATCTGCTGAGCTATTTCAACTGCATCTTCTGGATTATCGAACCATTCACTTTTCCACGTTCCTTTAGCTACAATTGTTCTAGGGTTTTTATATACAATTCCAGATTCTTCCGGTGTCCACCAAAGATGTAACATTCCGATAAATCCTATTTGTGGGGGAGCTTCGAATCCTTGTAAAATATGTCTTATTCCCATGCTTTGAAGAAATGGGAACTCTGTTGAATTATAAAACCTATAACGAAATTGAGTTTCCATAGCATGACGCAAATCTTTTCGTATCTTCATTCTATCATTCTCTTCATTCATATATAAACTCCTTTATTTCTTCTCCTTCTACGTGATATAAATTTTCATGAAACTCTTCTGAGAGTGTTGTATCATAAAAGAAATTAGAAATAATATTATACAAAACTACATGGTTCGGATATGATAAATGATTCTTACGTTTGCTTTCAATTTCATGACGAATAATTCCATCATGAAATTCATTACCACATACTTCACGTAATTGAGTATCTACGATTTTAAAGTTTGAGTCATTAAGAGTTGACCAATCATACGGCACATCTTTAAATACATTTTTTTCAGTTGTTAATACTAATGTTTTCATGTTGTGCCATTTTAAAAATAAACATGTATAAAAAGCCCACATTTTAATCTCAGGTTTGAAGGTATCATATGCACCTATAACTTTTTCCATATTATTATAGACACTACCTCCAATTTCATATCCTTCACCAGATTCACCCTTTCTACAAAAATCATCTATATTTTCTCCAGATTTATATGCTCTATACATATCTTCTGCGGCACCGGCATGTATTGGTTCATCAAGAAAAGGAAATGGTAATCGATTTCTATCTGTTAACAAAAATATAAACTTTGCGGTGTTCCTAACACCCCGCTTTTGTAATTCGCGTAATGAGACATATGTACTTCGACCGCCATTTGAATTAACATCAATGGCTTCATGTTTCTTTAATTGATTTTGCCAGCACAGATCACCGTTAGCAAAATCCCATGAATAGTCTGGGTTTTCATCATAGTCACAATAACTATCGCCGAATATCAAATACATACTTATCTTGATCTTTGTTAAATATTTCCAAAACTTCTGCGTCGCTTTTAGTTAACCCCTCTTCACGAAACATATCAATCATATCTATGTGTTGTAATTTGTCTAAGACCTTATAATTATGATCCATCTTCTCAGAAAAACTCTTATCGTGAAAGAATTTGATCAAAACCTTTATGGGAATTTTTAAGATTCCTTTTACTTGTGTTATAACTGAATCTATTCTTTCTTTATAAGGTTTATCATCAAATGAATAATCAAATAATTCATCATATAACTTAAAGCCTATGTTTTTAAGAGATTGATGGATATATCTTGGACCCAAAATAATGAATGGTTTTTTATATAACATAGGTTTAAATGATTTTTCTGTTAACACTGTTCCAGCTGAAATACAATACGCTTCTGTTATAAGATCTATACAGCTTTGAATATATTCTAAAGGAACACTTTCTTCACGAGATTGTTGTTTCAAATCCCATTCATTCATTAATTCATCTCGGCCCCGTTCTTTTAAGGGCATGCCTTGGCGTTCCATGGGGTTCTCATTTAACTCTGTTAATTCATTTAATAATTCTACCTCTCCATCATTTTCAAAAAACGAATTGATTTGATCTTCGTCTTCAAATGGATAATATGAATATACAAATCTCTCTTTACCTTGTAATGCTCTTAATAAATCTATTCTGTGAGGTTTTCGAGTACAATTTAATGATACGACATTATATTTTAAATCTAACTTCATCTTGTAAGCATGTTGTCTATCTCGCGTGTTTCTTAGTAACTGCGGCATACATACTTCAGGATAAATTAGAGGCTTTAAATTACTATCTACTTCGAATCGTTCTATATTAGAATGTATATTAAAATCTCCTGTAATATAATATACATCTTTACCTTTAAAATCTAATGTTAAAAGATTATATAAAGTATAGTCAGTGTATTCATATCTATCGTCTGATGTTTTTAATGGACTAAATCTATCTGACTCTCCATCAAAAAATATCATATTAGCATCATTATTTAATATTTTATCTAACAATGCTTGATTTGCTTGGTGGTTGTTATCTCGTATTCCTAAAATAAAATCGTCGTTGCCTGCGGGAAGATAAAATCTCATAGATAGAACCCCGATACTTGAAGGGTATATTTGTCTTTCAATCCACAATTACCACTTAAATGTAAATGACTGGGATCCCATAGATATCCTTCAGCCGCACTCCAATGGGTGCTTGATTGCCAATCATAATTTTCATCTTGATAATGAACCAAGTGTCCTGGTTCCCAGTCTTGCAAATAAATATTTGTTCTTACCTTAGTTCTAGTGCTATCTGGATATTTCTCTTTGAATTTAAAGAATGTATCTCTATGTAAAGTAACTATATTGCCTGGTGGTTGAAGTATTGTACTAACTGTAATTACTTCCATTTCTAATTGTTCTCCTAATACTTTATAATCTACATCTCCATCATTAAACCATAATTGTTGTATTCTTGTATTATCTTCAGTATAGGTTTTAGGAAAGCCTCCAACCTTTTCATGTAGATCTTTTTGTTCTACAGTTTGATAACTGATACAACTACCGTGATGTTGTTCATAATCTGCATCTAAAAATACGCGCAAATCATAATCCAATTTAATATCTTTAATCATATTATACCTTATGTACTTTAAAGTGAGAACAATCTTGTTCATGATTTCCAGTATTCATATCATAGTTTAAATCTATACCAGTATATTCAATCATATCATTTACAAAGATTTGATTCCTTACATGTAATCTATATGACCAGTCAACGCGAGTCTCTTCATACATGTCCCAACTTTCCTTTTGGGTTGTTTCAAGAGATATTATCCATTTTTTATTATTAATATTTACAGTATGTAATCTAAATTTATCTAAGGGAATAGACTTTGTATACATCTTATGTGCCCAATTGCCGACTTCTGTAGAAACGGCAGAATAAAAAATATCTGACTTTGATTTAAAATTATATTCATGCCTCACAGAAGGTATTTCATCGGGACGGTGCATTGTCACTTCATTATTATCTTCAACATAAATTACTACTTTATCGTATTCACAAATATCTAAACAATTCGAATTGAACCGACCTGATTTATCACCTCGCCATATTTGATCTAACGGATCAAAAAACCATGCTTCATCAGGAACCCCAAGTTTATCTCTAGGTGGATGCTCATCGTCAAATACATTATCATTTCTAAGATCAGGTAGGTTCCAAGAAAAGTCAAATAAAAATTTCCTTGGTTTATCTTTCCAGTAATTATATGCTTGTTCGGTTAATTCCCAAGTTGCTACTGTACCACCGGAGCCGCATAATATTATTTCCATTATATATTTTTCTCTATTTGTTTTACAATAGAGAAGACGTCCACGTCTTCTCTGCACTCTAATAATTGTCTTTTATTATAACTTATTTTGTCTTGGATGTCCAGTATTTTTTTGTCGAGCACACTTCTATCCATATTTAGGATGTCTTTTATTTGAGCCATGATTGCTTCATGCCTGTATCTAAATGATTCTATTTCATCAAAACTGTAATCAAATAATTCATCATATAATTTAAACCCTAATTGTTCAAATATCTTATACCATCCAGTACACCCGACAACAAGAAATGGCTTACAATGAGCCAATGCTTTACATGTCTTATCACTCAAACCAAATGCTCTTATATGATATGTTTCAATAATTAAATCTATCTCTGATTCTAACCACTCCTGCACTGGTAAGAAATCATGATATGCATCTGTATCGTCTTCAAAACCTTGCGTAAAAGGTGTTTTAAAATGGATTCGTTTAGTTTGATCAAACCTTTCATTACTCATATTAAATCCACATGATAAATCAACATACTTCGTTTCGTCACTTCTATTATTAAATTCTATAGCGTTTCCATTCTTTACCCATTTCCAAGAGCTCTTAGGTTGCATTCTTTCTACGAATGATGTAAAGAACTCATCAGTTTCGGAACCATCTCTTCCTATGCTATTAACTTCTGTACAATTAAATGAATATATGAATCCTGGTCTACCTGCTAATTCTCTAAGTGTTAATATTCTAGATATCTTCGGTTGATTAACCATACTAATCACCCGATATTTTGCAGGGATATCCATATCTTCTACAGGTTGATACAACTCATAAAATTTTCGTAATCTAGAGACACAGATATCTCTAGCACTTGATGGTACTAGAGGATACATAGTAATTCGTATTTTAGGCTTAACTAATTCACACCAATCATTATAGATATGTTCTGCATTTGCATCACCATTAAGATACCATATTTTATTATCGGGATGAGAATAATTATGAATTATCTCTAATACATTATCATACTGATCACCTAATAACGGATGGTAGCCTCCTGATTCATTAGCATTCCATATTATTATATTTTTATCTGTCTTCTCCTTTAACCTTTCAAGAGAATAATTCCAATGATCAAATCCAGGCGGCTTTGGGACTTTCGGTGGTGTTAAAAATTCTTCTTTTGATTCGTATGCGCGGCCGTGACTAATGTATAGCCAATTCCCTGATTCGTTTTGCATTATACTCCAATTTGGGTTGTAATATTGTTTCAATTCTTTCTATTTCAAGAGGGGCCATATCTAATATCTTATCACATTGTCTCATTATATTTTTCCATCTATCTTCAAATAAGGGGTTAGAATCAAAACTATAATCAAATAATTCATCATATAATTTAAATCCCATTCTTTCAAACTCTCTATACCAATTAGGTCCACCTATAGTTAAGAATATCTTTTTCCAGTATAGCGGCTTGCATGATTTATCTGATAGGTAATTTGCTACACATACTTTATTTTCTTGAACTAAATCTATATACGATTGCCACCATTCTCTAGGAGGAAATATGTCGTGTTGGCATGAAGTACCTATTGCTTCTCGAGGACATTCTTCAGTTAATAATACTCTCTCTCGTGCATTAAAATTTCTGAAACTCAAATCACATGGAGCCGGATAATCCGCAGGATATATCATATCTAATGTTTCAATACTATTGCCACCGTGCCATATCCATTTCTTACCTAACCAGGCTTCCGTAGTATTTTTCCAATTCTCTTCAATTGCTTCTTCATCGTTTAATAAATGAGTGGGAGTGACTCTGTAAGAATACTTAAACCAAGAATTACCTGTTAAACGTCCTAGAGTAAGTAATCGAAATATTCTGGGATTATTAACTAATGTAACAATCTTATAGAGCCGCTTATAGGTAGGTGCTTGATACTCACTCCACAAGGAATTCATCGTATTCACATACTTTGATATCATAAACCTCCAATTTGGGTTTACTTTTATCTTAAATTCCGGTTTAACTATTTGACACCATCTATCATAATTTTGTTGTAATAAACTATCGTGATTAGAAAACGTCACATTATTGTCAGGATGTGCAAAATCATGAATAATCTGTAATAATTTGTCGTCTTCTCGCCCATGCAGCGGATAATAGCCCTGTGCTTCCCACTCGTCTTTAATAACTATAGGTTCATCAATTGGATTAGATATAATTTCTAATTCTGGATACTCTGTTTTTCCTATAGTGGACTCTACTTTTATAATCATAATCCTTTTTCATAATCAATGATATAGCTTTTTATGCTAGGCCTCACATATCGATGATTTATAAATGTTTTCTTTATTATCTCTTTATTAATTTTGTTTTCATCGTTGACAACAAATTGTATAATTGGAAACTCTGGAAAGGTATCAGCCATAAAAGATTCAGGAATCTTTATTTGTAAATCAGCAGAAGTAGTTTCAGGAACTCTGGGAGGATAAACGGAAATCACTTCTAAAATTATTCTATCTACTAAGAGATCTTTTACATTATTTAAAAACTCTTTAAATTCATGATATTCATCAGACTCAAATAGATGATAAAAGTCTCCATTATTTACATGTATAGTTCTATATTCTCTGTATATATCCCATTCTATAGATGTATTAGATCTATCAAAATCAACTGTTAGACATTTTTTTAATATATTAACATAATCATGATTCCTAAAACATCCTTCAAATAGCTTTACATCTACGAAACGAATTTGTTCATAATCAATTTCATCAATATTTACTGAGGGTGTTATACTATCATCGTCATAATCTGAACATGAACGATATAATTCTCTGCCAAATACTAAATTATCTAGATGCAGCATATTTTGTCTGTACATTACACAAACATCCTATCCGTTCTCCTACCCCACCACATACATTCACGGGCCCATTTTTCTAAATCGCCGTTATAAACTTCGTAAGGGTCTTTCATTTTATTATATTGATTATTTGTTATTGAATAATTAAAACCATACTCATCTTTTAAATAGTCACCTACTTCTCCATAGAATCGGTCCTTTTCTTTAGCGATATGTATAGCAGTTGCTTCTTCATATTCCCAATATATATTAGACACTCCTGTTACTTTACGACCCCATGGAATCTTTCTATCTAATGTTTTTCTCAATAGTCTCTTTGTAACTGTATATTCTCTGTATAACAATGATTTATCGTTATCATTGAACCAATCATATAAACCACTATAAAACTCTCTCATAGAGATGTTATGATTTTCTTTTAAATCTATTGCTAAAAATCTAAGCCATCCTAAAAAGTGTAGGGATACCATGAACCACTTCCATCCAGAAGCGTCTATATAATCTTCAAACGACATATTATCAGAACCAACTACTACATGATTAGTATCCTTTAACAATTCCTCTGGTGGATGTTCATGATGATAAAATGCTGGTGATGTTTGTCTTATTTGTATGTTATATTTTCTGCAATATTCAGGATCTCCAAATGGAGTATTAGGAAGAGCTACCATTACATATATACCGATATAATTATGATAACCTACATCGTCAATTAATCTATAGAGACCTTCTTTAAAACTGTGTAATGATTCTTCTGGTAATCCAAGAATAGTTTCTATATAAGCTGGTATTCCCCTCCATTTTAAATTTGCTATTACCTCTCTTAAATTAGTATTCTCATTAGATCTTTCGATCGCTTTTAATGTATCATCATTCATCGACTGTAGAGCGATCGTAACACTTTTATTGAGACCTGCCTTCCATAAATCTTCTGCTATATCAAATAGCCACGGTTTCTTATGTTTTGCCCATGTTATATTAAGTGTTTCAGGATACCCAGTAGCCTTTTTCGTATCAATCAGTAAATCAGATATAATCTTATGATCTTTAAACATACCAAAATTATTATCAATAAGATGCATGTACTCTATCTTTTTATCAGCTATCCAATTAATCTCTTGTGTTAGCTTATCATTATCTTGTCTAATTACTTTAGTCCAATGCCTTGCACCTGTCTCACAAAATGTACACATATATGGGCAGCCACGTTCTAATTCTACTAAACTCTCCCATTCATATGGATGTTCTTTAATTTTCATGAGATCATCAAATAACCCGTCTAGATAAGGACTTGGCATTGATGCAAAATCTCTTATTCTAGAATCGTTTTCTGTAAGAAATGATCGTGTTTGAATACCTTTAACTTCTTTGAGGTCTTGTTCATGTAATAATGCTTTAAGGACATTCTTAAAAACCTGTTCGCCTTCATTATGTATTACTATATCAATAAATCGTTTATATTTTAAGAACTTTTTACATCTGTCAGGGTTTGGTAGGTTTAATCCGCCGTATACAATTATGCAATCGGGGTTTATCTTTTTTATTTCAATACATAGCTTATCACTTGCATGTTCATTCCATACAAAATAAGAAAGGGCTACAATGTCACATTCAGCTATTCTTTTAGCTGTACCTGAATAATCAAAATCACCATTAAGTACATACACCCAATCTCTAACATCAAAGGAATAGTTATCGGATATCTCTTTATCAGCTCTACAATAACTCCAAATACATCCTGTAGAGTATGGTAATTTAATCTGATTGTTAAATATATGTGTTAATTCAACAAACGCGAGGCGCTTAGAAGTCATATTGTTCATTTTTACCTTCTCTGTGTAAGTCCAATGTCACACAATGAAATCCTCCCCCTAATGTTTTAGCATGTCTTAGGCGCATAGGAATTGAATCTATATTATATTTTTTTAATTTTTTAATTAAAGGTTTTTGACTTTCTTCTACAATAACTAATTTTTCATTAATACTTAAAATATTTAGTCCTATCGCCGGCGATGCAATAGCAATACTAGCATTAGATGAACCGCTGGCACTTCTAATACCCGGATCTACTATATCTGTAAAGAATATCTTATCCCATTTCTTAAATATTTCAGGGTAATTATCTTTACTACATCTATGTCCGTTTAATAATACGAGGCCCGGCCTTAACGGTATTACTGTGCTGTCAAAATGTGCTCCAGAATACTGATATGCTAGATGTACATTATATTCTGGAAACATTGATTGAAGCCATTTGCCTCCTTTTTCATTACCGCTGTTACTCACCTGATATAACAAATCTTTACCCATTCTTACAACATTTGCGGCATCAAAAAGAATTTCTTTATTCATTAATGTTGGTTTCGATAAGTCTTCAAAATTAAACGATTCATCTAATAATTGAGGTCTGGGAGCTGAAAACCATTTGCCGGAACATTGATTCAAAATACGTCTATAAGCGTGCATCTCAAAATACCGACTGCGCATTACATTGGGAGTTTCAATTAAACAATCATTTAGTATTAAAAATATATCACGCGGACAATAATTATACCATCCTTGTGCGATCCATTTCGAAGACATTACTCTTCTTTTGTGATTCGTTTTGTCTGGCCTATGAACTTTTATATCCATACTTACCAGAACCTTACAAAACAACTCTAAATCTTCATTGGTCTCTTCTATAACTTGTTTATCATACGATCCAACTAGTGATTTAATTTTATCATCACTCAAATTCGCATACATGAAATTCTTCATGGATAAATCAAACGAAGGTATCCGTGCACCGGTGGCATCTCCCACTACTACTTCTTTAAGAGGGTCCCATCCGTTACAGGATTGTATAATAGTTTCCAATTTTAAATAATTCTTTTTGTGTTTGCCATTTGCCTCTCTTTCTTACTTTTATATCAGAAAGACTTTCATTATTATATTCACTCCAACCACATGCTTTGAAGTCCATAGAAACTCTAGTATTTTTAGATTTATTATGCACGTAGCCACCATGCAACACTTGATCAAACACTACCATTTCTCCTTGTTTAGGTGTTTGCATTACACCATCTACAAATATGCCGTTATCCTCATCCATATCTGTTAAAGGAATTATAAAATTAGTTTCAAACTCTGGGTGATGAAAAGGAAAATCCATTTCATAATGCATATTAGTTTCTCTACCGTTCACTAGTGTTGTTTCTTCATAAAATTTCCAATCATATCCGGATGGGAATATTTTGATTGATGGTAATTGTTGTATTACCGTATTCTCACCGAACCAAGATTTCACTATATCTTTTTGAAACTCCCACCACGTATATCTAAACGCATAGGCCTCATGCACTACTTCTCTATAGAGTTTTTCAATCAATCCATATTGTGTATCTTCTTCGGGCAAATGTACTCCGCCGGCAGTGCTATAGGTTACTGGTTTAATGTCATGATTCAAATGTATATCTTCAAGTCGACCTAAGCAGTCCTCAAACCACTTTCTAAAGTTATATGTCTCTATGTCATATTTGATTATCTCAATCATATATAAACTCGTCTTTATTATATGTGCCTTTATACACATTCTTTAAAAATTTAGGAATTTCCCTTCCGTCTACAAATCCTGTTACTTGCTTATACATTACCTCATGGTTCATTTCAGTGAAATGATTAATTCTATAGTTAAGATCATATCTCTCCCTCTCTGCTCTCAATTCTTCTATCTTCCTTTTCCTTCCATCTTTATCCTTGGCTGTCTCGTTATCTACCTTCTCTTGGGCTGCTTCTACATATTCATTCGAACAAGCTTCTTCTAGTGATTCATCATGAACATAAAAATAATCATCGTTCAATGAAGTTTTAATATAAGATTCTTTTCCGTTAGACATCTCGTTTTGGTTTAGACTTAAACACCATATGAATATCTTACATTTTTGTATTCTTGATGCTGTATATAATAATGATTCATATTTCCAATTACCGTAAATAGTTTCATCGCGAAATGTATCTAAAGCAAAACGTGCTTTATCTATATTTAATGAAGCCCATTTATCGAATTCAGATTCTGATTGAAAATGATCGGAAGGTCTATGAGTTTTGTCCACTATCTTTCGACATATATTGTTATTCCATTGATGTATATCATCGCTAGGAGCTTCTTTAATATTAAAATATATTCTAGGTGCTCCAGACATAACAAATACAATTAAATCTTCGTAGTTTAACTTAGGCAAATCTTGATAAAATTGTTTAAATGAATACATCGGTCCTGCTCCAGATTTACCATAATTTACAGTGTCCGGCCACCGATCTCTTAAACGGCCGTACCACGTTGGGTGTGAATTTGCCCATTGAGGTTCAGCGAAACTATCACCATATATTGTTACACGTTTAATCATATATAAATCTTTCTTCGACTTGTTCAAACGGTGTTGAGTCTACAAAATTTTTCTTAAATGGTTTAAAAGTTCTTGTTTGAATAATATCAGTCATTATATCATGATTTTCTTTTGAAAGATGATTCGCTCTCAACTCCCATTTTGGATATCTATTTTGTTTAAAATTAATAAATTCCTCATTGCTAGCGGTCATTAAACCATAATTATGTAGATAAAATAAATCATCATTTAATCTATCTTTCATATATGAACGAGCAGTAGACAATAAAAATACTGTTACTTTACATTGTTGTAATCTAGATATCATATAAAGAAAAGATTCACATTTCTCAGTCAAAGTATCTATTTCTTCTTGGAACGTTCTACAGGCATAATCCATATGTTGATTGTGTTTATCATACCACTTCTGTTTTTCCTGTGGTTTCTTTCTGTGTTCTTTATAAAGAGTGATTCGCTGTATGACCGGATCCCACATAGCATCTTCTGGGCAGATGCTATCTTTTTGTTTAAATTCTTCTGGAACATGAAAATGAATTCTGTTATGACCTGAAATAATAAAAATTATATGATCATCTTTTGTATATTTTTTATAACATTTATATAATTCTCGAAGTGAATAATGGGGCCCCGTCGAAGATTTAGCAAAATTTCTTACTTTTCCCAATCTTTCATGCCACGGGCGGAATCCACCATATCCTATGGGCTTGCCGGCAATGGTGACCGCAGGGTCCGCAAAACTGTCTCCGTATATATCAATCATTCCAATTTAAATTACTAATATCTTTATAATGGTTATTATCAGCTATATCTTCATCACCTATATCAGGGTGATACCTATCAAAATTAAATAATCCTAATTCTGCAGTTTCTGGGGTCATGTACATATTATACCCAGACGCCATAAGCATATCATCTACATATTTTACATCTCTATTTCTGCCCATATAAATCATTGGTCTTGCCCAGTCAACAAAATCTTTATTATCTGTTAATATCATACCACCTCTAACAGTAGATATTGTTTTTCTATGCTGGAAACTAAGACAATAATAAGTATCCGAAAAATACATGTTTTCGATAAATCTACATGCAGAATCAACAATATCCAGTGATTCTATCGGATAATACCCTTTCCATTTGAGATCTATAAATTTTAATTTATATCCGGCATGACAAAGTGATTGGGGTACACTTATATATGTTTGTTTAGGTAATTCTGCTATGTTATTATATGTTTCAAATGGCTTAATTTTTTTATTCCACAATGCTGCTATAAAAATTGCATTAGTACAACTGTCTGTAGCTACTGCATATTTGGAGCCACCAAATTCTGCAATTGTTTCTTCAAATTCTTTTACTTTGTTCCACATCAAATAACTCACAATAATGATTATAATTAAATTCTATTTTATCTTTAACTGTTTTAATCTTCTTTGCAAATATATCAGGCTTCATTTGCATATAAGGTTCTATTGAATCACATAATCTACTTAAACGTCTCTGATCCTGATAATAAATTAAATCGAAACTATAATCAAATAATTCATCATATAACTCAAAACCAAGATCTTTTAACTTAGCATGGATTCCCTGACCACCCCAAACTAAGAATGGTTTCTGAAACACTATAGGCTTCCATGTTTTTTCTGTAATAAAAAGAGTCTCAATAGTTGATTCTAATACTATATCACAATTAGTCTGATAATATTCAAGGGGTA
>Ga0315319_10000221_pt1 | contig 17009 bp, 13 predicted proteins | sample M1500m3416metaG_FD_203463 | JGI IMG/M metagenome (GOLD analysis project Ga0315319, IMG submission 203463) | Ammonia-oxidizing marine archaeal communities from Monterey Bay, California, United States - M1 500m 3416 | ecosystem: Environmental > Aquatic > Marine > Intertidal zone | place: USA... | reverse complement strand
GATGGCCCGGGCGTAGGTCGGGTCCATGGCGTGCTCGGCGTCGATGTAGGCACAGATGCCGCCGTTGCGCTGGGCCTCGGCCACCACGTGGGTGGCCAGCGTGGTCTTGCCCGAGCCTTCCGGCCCGAAGATCTCGACCACCCGGCCCCGCGGGATGCCGCCGATGCCGAGGGCCAGGTCGAGGGCCAGGGCCCCGGTGGGCACCGTCTCGATCGACATGGAGCCCTTGTCGCCCATCTTCATGACGGCGCCGGTGCCAAACTGCTTCTCGATCTGGCCGAGGGCCATGTCGAGTGCCTTGGTGCGCTCGGTGCCCGCCTCGAGGGCTCCACCGCTCATCGTCCTGCCGTGCTTCGCCATGTCGTCTGCTCCTGTGTCTCTGCCGGCCCGAGGCCGGTTTCGGTCGCTGTGTTGATCTGGTTCGGGGTTGTCGGCGATGAACCTAGGGAGGGCCTGTGACAGGGCTTCCCGAGTGGACTCCGGGGCGCTCCCCGTTGGAATGACAGCAGCGTAATTCCGAACAGGCGTTCGATGCAAGTATCCTCCCTTCCGCACTACGGTCCGACCATGGTCAGTCCCGCTGAGAACCCGATCCCCACAGACCCGACCCCCGAGGAGAAGCGGGCCGCCCACGCCGCAGCCAACCCCGACCTGGCTGAGCGGCTCGACCCCATGGCCTGGCACTGCACCCAGGATGCGGGCACCGAGCAGGCCTTCACCGGCGTCTACTGGGACGAGAAGCGGGACGGCACCTACCGGTGCGCGGCGTGCGACGCCGTCCTGTTCGACAGCGACACCAAATTCGACTCGGGCTGCGGCTGGCCCAGCTTCACCGCACCGGTGGAGGGCGACGCGGTCGATGCCCGAACCGACTCCAGCCGCAGCATGGTCCGCACCGAGACCACCTGTTCGTCGTGTGGCGCCCACCTCGGCCACGTGTTCCCCGACGGTCCCGACCCCACCGGTGACCGGTTCTGCATCAACTCGGCCTGCATCACCCTCGAGGAACGCTGACCCCCGGTCAGCCGCCCGGCCCGCCACCGAGGGGGAACCGCGCCATCACGTCGTGGACGGCGCCCTCGGGCAACGTCCGACTGGCCGTCAGGACCACCTCGTCGACTCGGAACGACGTCGACACCGGTAGCCCGATCGAACCGGGTGGAGGTTCGTCCCTGAACCGGCCCAGCGTCAGGTGGCCGACGAACGGGCGGTCCTCCGGTGGCTGGCCAAGGTGCCTGGTGGCCGCCAGCATCCGGTCAGCCAGACCTTCACACCCGGCGACCGGCACCATCATCGCCCCACCGAGCAACCCGGTGGCCGGACCGAGGGTCACGTGGACCGGGGCCAGGTCGGCCCATGGGGCGGCAGCGAGCGAAGTGGCCACCTCGTCGGGGTCGGCATCGCCCAGGAAGCGGAGGGTGACGTGCCACTGCGAACGGTCCAGCCACCGCACCCGGGGCTCCTCGGGCCGCGGCAGCCGGGCGAGGACATCGGCCGCATCGACTGACGGCCGCACGGCCACGAACAGCCGCACCGTGGGACCGATCAGTCGTCCCGGCGGGCCAGGAGGCGGAGGCGGAGGGCGTCGAGCACCGTGATGACGGTGAACTGGCGGATGCGGGTCCGGTCAAACGGCCAGCGGGTACGCACGACCGCCACCTCACCGTCCACACAGGTGGCCATCCAGACGGTGCCGGGTTCCTGACCCTCCTGCGAATCGGGGCCGGCCACCCCGGTGACGGCCACCGACACGTCGGCCCCCAGCCGTTCACACACGCCGAGCGCCATGGCCACCACGGCCTCCTCGGACACCACCGGCCCGTCGGGCACGCCCAGCAGCGACCGCTTCACCCCGCCGTCGTAGGCCACGATCGACCCCACGAAGGCCCGACTCGACCCGGGCACCTCGGTCAGACGCGTGCCGATCATCCCGCCGGTCAGCGACTCGGCGGTGGCCAGTTTCAGGCCCTGGTCGACCAGCAGGTCCAGCACCACGGACTCCATGGTCTGGTCGTCCACCCCGAACACGATGTGTCCGGCAATGGCCCGCACCCGAGCCTCGCCGTCGGCCAGCAGGGCATCCACCTCGGCATCGCTGGCCGCCTTGGCCGTGAGCCGGACCTTGAGCCCCTCCATGCCGCTGGCCAGGAAGGCGATGGTCGCCCCTCCCTCGCGGTCGACACGGTCGATCTCGTCGGCGAGGTCCTCGGCCAGACCCGATTCGGACCGCCCCCAGGTACGCAGGGTTCGCGACCGGATGACGCTGGAGATCCCGGCACGCCGCTTGAGGTCCGGGAGGATGGTGCCCTCCACCATCTGGCGCATCTCCCACGGCACACCCGGCACGGCGTACATCACCTTCGGACTGTCGTCGCCGTCGTCACCGGGCTCGGCCCCCACCGGACACACCAGCCCCGGCGCGGTCCCCGGCATCTGGGCGATGGCCCGGGCCCCGACCGGCAGGTCGGCCTGACGCAAGTTGTTGGCTGGCATGGACCGGCCCCGCCCGCCGAACACCGCCTCGATACGGACCACCAGCGACTCGTCGCGCACCAACGCCACGCCCAGCAACTCGGCAATCACGTCACGGGTGATGTCGTCCTGGGTGGGTCCGAGGCCCCCGGTGACGATGACGGCGTCGGACCGCTCCAGGGCCTCGCCCATGGCGGCCAGCATTCGGTCCCGGTTGTCACCCACCGCGGTGTGGCGGTGGCAGTCGATACCGGCCAGGGCCAACTGTTCGCCTATCCACGACGAGTTGGTGTCGACGATCTGGCCCAGCAGAAGCTCGGTACCCACGGCCACGATCTCGCAACGCACGGCCCGCTCCCCCGCTCGATCCGACCGGTCAGGCCGTCTTGGTACCGGTGGTGCTGGTGGCCCGACTGCCGTCCAGCAGGTACTGGGCACCGCTCACCAGCGTGAAGGCCACGGCCAACCACAGCAGCGCCCCGACCAGCAGGTCGGCGCCACGCAGGGGCGGCAGCACGGCCGCCAGCAGGGCGACGCCCTGCACGATGGTCTTCCACTTGGCCGACCGGCGGGCCGGCACGGCCAGGCCCCGGCGGACGAACCACAGGCGGTACACAGTGATGACGCCCTCCCTCGCCGCCAACAGGGCCACCGGCACCCAGTGGTAGCGACCCACCATGCCTAGGCAGACGGCCACGCCGATCACCACCACCTTGTCGGCCAACGGATCCAGGAAGGCACCCCAGCGGCTGACCGTGCCCCGACGACGGGCCAGAACCCCGTCAAAGTAGTCGGTCGACGCCAGCACCACGCCGAGCACGAAGCCGGCCCACGTCACACCGTCGACGTCACGGGCATCGAGCACGAAGCCGAACAGCACGGGCGCCAGCACCAGTCGGGCCAGGGTCACCAGGTTAGCCGGCGAGACCACGGTGCGGAGGTGCTTCACCTGGACACCAGTCCAACCATCGGCCCGGGCGCCCTGTCCGACGCCGCTTCGAGGTCGGGCCCGAGGGCGCCGGTCACCGTCACGGACTGGAAGGTACCGACCGGGAGGTCGTCGGGCACGGACACCACGCCGTCGATCTCCGGCGCCTCGCGGTGGGTGCGCCCCACGCCGGGCTCGTCGACCAGCACCTCGACGGTCCGGCCGATGAGGGCGTCCCGTCGATCGGCGGTGATCCGATCCTGGATCTCGGTCAGCTCGCCGAGCCGTTCGGCCACCAGGGCGGGATCCACCACCCCGTCCAGGTCAGCCGCGTAGGTCCCCTCCTCGGCGCTGTAGGAGAAGAACCCGCACCAGTCGACCTGCGCCTCGGTGACGAACTCCAGCAGGGCATCGTGGTCCTCCTCGGTCTCGCCGGGATAGCCCACGATGAAGTTGGATCGGAAGGCCGCCTCGGGCTCGCGGGCCCGGATGGCCGCGATTCGCTCCAGGAAGCGGCCACCGTCGCCCCAGCGACGCATGCGACGCATGAGCGGCGGCGACACATGCTGCAGCGACAGGTCGAAGTACGACACCCCGGTGGCACACACCGTGTCGACGAGGCGATCGGTGAGCTCCGACGGATACAGGTAGAGGAGGCGTACCCGGTCGACCCGGGCGGCCACGGCCTCCACCAGGGGCACGATGGCCTTGTCGCCCACCCCCTGATCACGGCCGTAGGCGGCGAGGTCCTGGGCCACCAGGACGATCTCACGGGCATCAAGGGCATCGACCTCGGCTAGCACCTCGTCCATGGTCCGGCTGCGTTGTGGCCCGCGGAACGTCGGGATGGCGCAGAACCCGCAGGCCCGGTCGCATCCCTCGGCCACCTTGACGTACGCCCAGGGGCGGTCCGAGGCCGGGCGGGGCAGGTTCAACAGGTCAAAGGACGGAGCCTCGTCGGCGACCGGCTTCCTGCCCAGGGTGACCGGCACGCCGAACCCGGCCACCCGGTCGACCTCGGGCAGCGCCTCGGCCAACTCGTCGCCGTATCGCTCGGCCATGCAGCCGGTGACCACCAGACGGGCACCCTCGCGGCGTTCGTCGACCAGGGCCAGCACGGTGTCGATGGACTCCCGTCGGGCCTCGTCGACGAAGGCACACGTGTTGACCACGATCAGGTCGGCCTGATCGGCCCCGTCCACGGGCTGCATCCCGTCGGCGACCAGCGTGCCGGCCAACTTGTCGGAGTCGACCTGGTTCTTGGGACAGCCCAGGGTGACCAGGTGGTAGGTGCCCACCATCAGAAACCGACCATCAGGTGCCAGCCTGGGTGGCGAAGACGGCCATGATGCCCACGTAGCCGAACAGCAGGGCGGCCCCCTCGGCCCGCACGATCAGACGACTACGGATCGGCGCCAGGAAGACCATGACGGCCAGGATCACCACGACCATGGCGACCGACCCCCAACGGCTCAACCACGGGTCGGCGACCTGCCCGTTGCCAGCCAGGAACAGGCCGGCCCCCACCGCCAGGCTGTTGAACACGTTGGAGCCGAGCAGGCTGCCCAGGATCAGGCTCGCCTCATTGCGGCGAGCGGCGGCCACCACGGTGACCAGTTCGGGAAGGGACGTCCCGACGGCCACGATGGACAGGCCCACGAAGCCGCCTCGGAGCCCCAGCCTCGCGGCCAGCTCGGTGGCCGACCACACGACGCCCTGGGCCGCCACCAGGGTCGCCAGCAGGCTGCCAACCGTCCAGGCCCAGTCCGACCCCATGGATCCTTCGGACGATTCGACGGGCGGGGCCAGGTCATCGGTGTCGATCACGAACATCAGGTAGACGGCGACCAGCACCCCGACGACCAGCACCGCGCCCTGCCACCATGAGGCCCGGAACTGGACGAGCAACGCGAAGCCGACCATGGCCACCAGACACACCGCTCCCCGCCGCTTCGTGCCTTCGGGGATGGCGATCGGGCGGATCAGGGCACCTAGGCCCAGCACCAGGGTCAGGTTGGCGATGTTGGATCCGACGATGTTCCCGAGCCCGAGGTCAATCTGGCCCTGCGCGGCGGCCACCGTCGACACGACCAACTCCGGGGCGCTGGTGCCGAAGCCGAGCACCACGGCACCGATGACCAGCGGTGAGATCTCGAGACGAGCGGCCAGCGAGGATGCGCCGTACACGAACCGGTCGGCGGCCTTCATCAGCAACGCAAAGCCACCGACCAACACGACGATGGCGAGCAGGGCGTCCACGGATCGAGGGTACTCAACCTCCCCGACCGCCGGGCTCGAAGCCGCGGCGGGAGGGGCCAGAGGATCTAGAGGCCCTGCTCCTGGAGATCAGTCAGTTCCTCGGGGGCGACGAGGACCTCCCGGGCCTTGGACCCGGTGGACGGACCGACCACGCCGGCCTCCTCCATCAGGTCCATGAGCCGCCCGGCCCGGGCAAACCCGACCCGGAGCTTTCGCTGCAGCATCGAGGTGGACCCCAGTTGGCTGGCCACCACGAGGCGTCGGGCCTCCTCGAACAGCTCGTCGTCGGCAGCGCCCCGGGGGGCGGCCGGCCGCGACGAGTCGGCGGTGATGTCGGCGACAGCCGGTCGCGACGACGGAACCGCCGCGGGCGACCGGCCGGCCGTCGGGTTGACCATGGGATCAACGGCCGTCGCTCCGGCCGGCCCGCCACCGGGTCCGACGACGGGCTCGCCAGTGACCGAATCGGTGGCCGCCTCGGCCGCGGCCTTCGCCTGAGCCACCCACGACTCCACCACCTGGCGGACCTCGTTCTCGTCCACCCAGGCACCCTGGATGCGTTGGGCCACGCTCGAACTGGGCCCCAGCAGCAGCATGTCGCCCCGACCCACCAGCCGCTCGGCGCCCGGCTGATCAAGGATGACCCGACTGTCGGCCAGGCTGGAGACTTCGAAGGCCAGGCGGGCCGGGATGTTGGCCTTGATGACGCCAGTGATGACGTTGACCGACGGCCGCTGGGTGGCCACCACGAGGTGGATGCCGACGGCCCGGGCCATCTGGGCCAGCCGGGTGATGGAGTCCTCCACGTCTCGGGCCGCCACCATCATCAGGTCGGCTAACTCGTCGACCACCACGAGGATGAACGACAGCCGCTGGTACGACACCGGTTCGCCGTCCTCGTCGGCCAGCCCCAGCGGGGCCTTCAGGTCGCCCCGGTCGAACGCCGCGTTGTAGCCCCCGATGTCCCGGAAGCCGCACTCCGACAGCAGGTCGTAGCGGCGTTCCATCTCCTTGACGGCCCAGTGCAGGGCGTTGGCCGCCTTGCGCGGGTCGGTCACCGGGGCGGTCAGCAGATGGGGCACGCCCTCGTACTGCCCCATCTCGACCCGCTTGGGATCTACGAGGATCATCCGTACCTGGTCGGGAGTGGAGCGCATCAGCACCGAGGTGATGAGCGAGTTGATGCACGATGACTTGCCTGCACCGGTAGCCCCGGCGATGAGCAGGTGGGGCATGGTCGACAGGTTCAGCATCACCGACCGACCGCTGATGTCCCGGCCGATGCCCACCTCCAGTGGGTGGCGGGCCTTGGCTGCCTCGGGCGAGGTGAGGATGTCGCCCAGGGCCACCACCACCCGGTCCTCGTTGGGGACCTCGATGCCGATGGCCTGCTGGCCGGGGATGGGGGCCAGTATCCGGACGTCGGCGGCAGCCAGGGCGTAGGCGATGTCCTTGTGGAGGCTGGTGATGCGAGCCACCTTCACGCCCTCGCCCAGTTGCAGGGCATAGCGGGTGACGGTGGGCCCGACGGTCATCTCGGCCAGCCGGGTCTCGACGCCGTGGGCGGCCAGGGCCTCCTGGAGGCGCATGCCCCGCTCCTCGACCGCCTTGGCGTCGACGTCGTGGGTCTCGCTGCGTGACAGGTACCCCATCGACGGGAGCCGCCACGGCGAGTCGGCGATGGCCGGGCCGAGCTCGATGGTGAGCTGCTCGCTGCCGTCGGTGGTCCGGGTCCGGGCCTTGCTCTTTTTCGGTTTGGCCACCGCAGACTTGAGCACGGGACCGGTGGCGGTCGGGGTCGGCTTGAGGGACGAGGCGGGTTCCGGATCGGCCGCCGGCACAGGCACCGGGGGCCGACGATCGCCCATGCCGCCCACCGGCGACGGGCCGTGCCCGCCGGGAGGCGTGAGGAGGTTCCGAAGCCAGCTGCGAAGGCCGCGTACGGCGGGACGCAGGCCGGCGACGGTGCCCCGGGCTGCATGGCGGGCCGTGAACGCCGCACCCTTCGCCGCGCCACGGGCGGCCTGACGGGCCGTGGTCCGGGTGATGACGGCGGCCGCCACCAACCCCACTCCGACCAGCACCAGGACGGCACCCCAGGTGGCCACCATGGCCTCCAGGCCCCCGCCGATGCCGACGCCGATCAGGCCACCAGCCCGACCCAGACCCTCGGACCCGTCGTCGAGGCTCGGTCGGTCCCGGACGATGTGGAGGATGCCGGTCACCGACACCACGGCCATGACCAGCCCGAAGGGCAGGCGTCGGGAGATCTCCCCAAACTCGCTGCGTTCGCGGAACATGGCCAACCCGGTGCCCACCATGGCCACCGGCAGCAGGACGCGGGTCGAACCGACCGTCCAACCCAGGCCCGAATCGAGCAGACGCCCGAAGACGCCGGCCCGCTCCAGATAGACCGACAGGCCGGTCAGGAGGCCACCGACCACCAGCAGGAGACCGAGGATCTCGTCACCCCGCCCCCCGAAGGCGGACCGGGCCATGCGGCGCACCAGCGACTCACGGGCACCGCCCCCGTCCCGGCCCCGGGCAGCCGCCCGTTCCGGAGCCGTTTTCGGCGTTCGACCAGTGGATTCAGGCCCAGTGGCATCCTGGTCGGCCTCGGCCGAACGTGCACCCTTCGTCCGACCGGATCCCTTCGGGGACCCCGCCGTCGAGGACTTGGAATCCGGGCGCGCGGGACGTCTGACCATCGATTTCGACGGTACCACCGGGGCGCGACAACCCCGGGGCAGTCAGGCCCCTGGTCGGGCGGTGGCGGGCGGTCGCTGGTCGACGTGGAACGGGTCAGCGGACCTCGACGACGGGCACCAGCGTCGGCTTGCGACCCGTCCGGCGCGACACCAGACGACCGGTGGCCCGACGGGTGAGGCGACTCAACTCCCCGGCGTCCCGGTTGCCGTCGGCCAGCGGAGCGGCCAACGCATCGATCACCTCGGCGACCACCTGTGCGTGCCAGTCCTCCCGGTCGCCGGGTTCCACCCAGCCCCGACTCTCCACCATCGGTGGCTCCACGAGGCGACCCTTCCGACCATCGACCAGCACGCGGACCAGAACGAACCCCTCGCCGGAGATGGCCCGTCGCTCCTCCAACAGGTCGACCGACACCGGCCGGCCGGACTCGTCGACCATCACGTAGCCGTCGGGCACCCGCCCGGCATGGGCCACACCGTCGCCGGTCAACTTCACCCGGTCGCCGTCGGTGCACCGCAGCACCCGGTGGGCGTCCATGCCCCGACCGAGGGCCAGCTCATGGTGGGCCACCAGATGGGAGTACTCGCCATGGACCGGGATGAACAGGTCGGGATCGGCCGCGTCGTGCAGGGCCAGCAGCTCGTCGGCCTTGCCGTGGCCGGTGGTGTGCACGCCGAGCTGGCCGCTGTGGACGAGGCGGACGCCCCGACGGGCCAGGGAGTTGTGTAGTCGGGCCACCGCGGCCTCGTTGCCGGGAATGGGGTGCGACGAGAACACCACGGTGTCGGTGTCGCCCACCGTCACGAACCGGTGACGTCCCTGTCCCATGAGGTTCAGGGCGGCCCGCGACTCCCCCTGAGAGCCGGTGCAGACAATGCAGGTCCGGGCCGGGTCCAGGTCGTCCAACTCGGTGTCACGGGCCAGCATCTTGTCGGAGATGTTCAACAGCCCCAGCTCACGGGCCAGCGTCGTGTTTCGGACCATCGACGGCCCCATGACGACCAGCTTGCGGCCCGTGGCCGCCGCGGCGTCGGCCACCTGCTGGATGCGGTGCACGTGGCTGGAGAACGCGCCGATGATGATCCGGCGGCCCTCGTTCCCGTCGAACACCTGACGCAGCACCGGACCGACGGTCGCCTCCGACGTGGACGATCCGGCCGAACCGGCATTGGTGGAGTCGGCCAGCAGCAGACGGATGCCCCCGTCGGCGGCCATCTCCCGCACCCGACCCAGGTCGGTGACCCGACCGTCGATGGGCGTCGGGTCCAGCTTGAAGTCACTGGAGTGGAGGATGCGTCCCTGCGGCGTATGGAACACCGTCATCAGCCCACTGGGCGTGGAGTGGGTGACGGGCAGGAACTCGCAGTCGAACGGGCCGATGGGCAGACGGTCGTAGTCGCCCAACGGGATCAGGTCGGGCACGGGCACGCCGGCGAACTTCAACTTGCCGCGAATCATCCCGAGGGTGAACGGCGAACCGTAGATGGGCAGGGTGGCGCCCCGCTCACTGAGTGCCCGAAGCAGGTACGGCAGTCCACCTATGTGGTCCTCGTGGGCATGGGTGACCACGCAGGCCTCGAGCCGGTCGGCCCGCTCCAGCAGCCAGTCGAAGTCGGGCAGCACGGCGTCGACCCCGGGCATGTCATCGGGGAACAACTGGCCACAGTCCAGCATCACGATCCTGCCGTGGGCCTCCAGCGCGGCACAGTTGCGGCCGATCTCGCCGAGACCGCCGAAGAACGTCAGATGTACGGGTGCTGCCATGGGATGGATCCTCGGAGAAGGGGACGGTTCAGTTGCGACCGAGGCCGGCCAGCACGTGACGGGCCAGGTCCTGGAGGCCCTCGGGCTCGGGCCCCATGGGCGGACGGCAGTCGCCGCCGGGCAGGCCCAGGACCTTCAGCATGGCCTTGGTCGGAATGGGGTTGGGCTTGAGATCGCCGGACTCGAAGTCCCACGACTCGATGAGCCGCTGGTTGACCTCGGTGGCCCGGGCCACGTCACCGGCGAAGAAGGCGTGCATCATGGCGACGGTCTCCGGGGTGACCCAGTGCGACGCCACGCTGACCACGCCGACGGCACCCACGGCCAGCAACGCCAGGGTCAGGGCGTCCTCACCGCTGTACACCTCGAAGCCCTCGGGGGCCGCGGCGACCAGCCGGGCCGTCTCGGCGATGTCACCCGCCGCATCCTTCACGGCCACCACGTTGTTCACCTCGTCGGCCAACTGGAGGATGGTGGCGTTGTCAATCTTGCGACCCGACCGCGGCGGGATGTCGTAGAGCATCACCGGCAGGTCGGTGGCCCCGGCGACCGCCGAGAAGTGGTGCATCAGCCCCAGCTGGGACGGCCGGTTGTAGTACGGAGTGACGGTCAGGATGGCGTCGGCTCCGGCCTCGGTGCAGCGCGCGGTGAGTTCCACGGCGGCCGCGGTGTCGTTGCTGCCCGCACCGGCGATCACGTGGGCGTCCACGGCCTCGGCAACCGCCTCCACGAGAGCGATCTGCTCGTCGTGGGTGAGCGTCGGCGACTCGCCGGTGGTGCCGGCCAGCACCAGGCCGTCGTTGCCCTGATCGACCAGCCAACAGGCCAACTCGACGGCTCCGTCGAGGTCCAGCCCGCCGTCGGCGTCGAAGGGGGTGATCATGGCGGTGATGACCCGTCCGAACCTGGGTTCCATCGTGCGTTCCCTCTCGTTCCCGTGTAACCGGACGCTCAGCCGGCCTGCTCGCGGGCCCGCTCGATACCGAGCGTGGCCAGCAGGTTCTCATGCAGTTCGAACCAGACCGTGTGGTACGAGTCGATCATCGGCCGGGTGAACCACTCGACCTCGCCGGCCCGCACCCGGGCCAGAGCGTCGGCGAAACGCTGGCCGTACCCGTCGAAGCGGGCCAACACCTCGGCCAGACCGCCGCATACCTCGCGCATGACGTCATCGGCCTCACCCAGTCGGGCCACCACGGCCGCATCGTGGACGGCATCAGCATGGTCGTTCACGATGGGATCACCGTCCGGCGCGTCGGGATCGGGGCGCAACTGCCAGTCGGTGCACAAACCCAGGAAGCCCTGGTTGACCTCCAGGAAGTCGCGGTAGGCGGCCTCGACGGCCGGGCGGACACCGGTGGCCTCCAACTCGGCGGCCAGCAGGGCCTCGCCTCGGGCCCGCCCCTCCGGGGTGAGCATCCAGCCCGACATGCGGCCCTCGCGGTGGCGGGCATGACCGGCGTCAGCCAGCCCGGCCAACAGGGCGTCGACCTCGCCGGCCTCGAGGCCGGCGGCGGCGACCACCGCGTCGCCGTCCACGAAGCCCTTCACCCGAAGGACGTGCACGACCAGCAGGTCAGCCGCACTCTGATAGGCGCTGATGCTCGACTGGTCGACCGGGGACATGGTGGTCACGCTACCGGCGCGTCCCATTCCGGGACGGACCGGTTCGATCTGCCTCCCGACCGGCCGTCCCGGCGTCCACCCGGGCCGCTGTTCAGGCGCACCAGCACCAGCGGATAACCCACGAGGCCGATCAGCGAGAAGACGAACCACTGGAAGGCGTAGGAGAGGTGGGAGCCGTCGCCCAGGTCCTGTACCGGTGCGGCTGACGGCCAACCGGTGGGCCCGTCGGCGTCGGCCCGGATCCACATCGGTGCCAGGGAGATCCCCCATCGGTCCGACAGGGCATCCAGATCGATGCGGTCCACCTCGGTTCCGTGGCCCCGCTCACCCGTGCGGCTGACATCCAGGCTGCCCGACACCTCGACCTCGCCACCCCCGGGAGCCCACATAGACCGGTCACCGTCCAGGAAGCGGATCCGGGGAACGAATCCCCGGTCGACGGCCACCCCCACGCCGGGATGGATCCCGTCGATCCGCAGCAGGGCCACCACGTGGACTCCGGGCACCCCGTCGCGTGAGCGGTTGGCCAGATAGACCTCCGAATCGACGTCCCACGTGCCGGGAACCATGACCCGCACGTGCCGGAGGTCGTCGGTCGTACCGCCCTGCTTCAGCCCCCCGAATGCCGTGGCCAGGGCCACCACGGGCTCGTCGGCCCGGGCAGCCACCGTGGCGTTGTGGGCCTGGCGGGCATCGAGGCGACGGAGCTGCCAGAAACCCAGGCTGACGGTGACCACCAGCAGGGCGGCCACCGCGACGTGGGAGAGAAGCCACCAGTTGTTCAGCCACCAGGGCCGCAACGGGCCGCTGGCCTCAGAGGTCATGACGAAGGGAGCGGGTCAGAGGCCCAGCAGGGCGTCCAGGCCCAGCGTCACGCCGGGGACGTCGCTGATGCGTCGGACGGCCAACACCACGCCAGGCATGAACGAGGCCCGGTCGGTGGTGTAGTGCCGGATGGCCAGGGTCTGGCCGGTGGTGCCCAGCACCACCTCCTGATCGGCGACGGCACCCCGCATGCGGAGGCTGTGGATGTGGATATCGGCCGGGCCCACCCCGCCCCGGGCTCCGGGCACCACCTCGCGGGTGGTCGGATCGGGTGCCCAGTCGGCCGACGCGGCGGCCATGCGCTCGGCGGTGGCCACCGCTGTGCCCGACGGGGCGTCGACCTTGCCGTCGTGGTGGATCTCCACGATCTCGGCGGTGTCGAACCACGGCGCGGCCATCTCGGCGAACCGCATCATGAGCACCGCGCCGATGGCGAAGTTGGGGACCACCACACAATTGCTCGCCATGAAGACGCCCCGCAGGTCGGCCAGGTCGTCGTCACCCAGACCGCTGGTGCCCACCACGGCGTGCACGCCCGCCGCGGCCAGCACCGGCAGGGTGCACCTGCTGGACTCGGCCACCGTGAAGTCGACCACCACGTCGACCGCTCCACCGGAGGCATCGGCGAGCAGGCCCTCGACGTCGGTCGCCACGGTCACGCCGTGGACCTCGGTGCCCACCGCCGACGGGTCGGCCGCGGCAGCCAGCACCATGCCGTCGGCCCCGGTCACGGCATCGGCGACGGCCCGGCCCATGCGTCCGGCTACACCCAGTACGCCGACGCGGATCAGCCCAGCATCGGTCATTCCCATGGATCCGAGGCTACCGGTCGCCGACCCGTCGGCTCGGAAGCGATTCAGGTGGCCGGGCTGACCTCGGCCACGACGACGTCGGGGGCCAGCACCTCGGCCAGCACGGCGTTCACCTCGTCGAGGGTCACGGCCCGCAGGATCTCCACGTACTCGTCGAGCGGCACGACCCGTCCCAGCAGACTCTGGCTGGTGCCCAGCCGAGACATCCGGCTGCCCGAGCCCTCGAGGCCCAGCAGGAGCGACCCCTCGAAGCCATCACGGGCAATGGACAACTCAGCCGCCGTGATGCCGTGGGCCGCCATCTCACCCACCTCGTGGGCCACCACCTGCTTCAATTCGTCGGTCCTCTCGGGTGCGGTACCGGCGTACACCGACACCAGGCCGGCGTCCTGGTAGGAGCCCATCGAGGAGAACACGCTGTAGGCCAGTCCCCGGTCCTCACGGACCGTCTGGAACAGGCGGCTGGACAGTCCCCCACCCAGGACGTGCACGCCGATGGCCAGGGCGTGCCGTCGGGCGTCGCTGCGGTCCAGGCCCCGCCATCCCCAGGCCACGTGCGCAGACTCGGTGGGGCGGGTGATGCGGCGGGCCGCCACCGGCTCGGCCACCGGGCCGGTCCGTTCAGGCGCCACCCCGCCGGTCCGGCCGGCGAACGCTTCGCCCACCTGGGTGACCAGGGCCTCATGGTCCACCGCACCCGCGGCGGCCACCACCAGGTTGGGCGCCCGGTACCAGTGGTCGTGGAAGCCGGCGATCTCTCCACGCCCCAGGGCAGCCACCGAAGCCTCCGAACCGAGTACCTCACGGCCCAGCGGGTGATCCGGGAACAACGCCTCGTAGAGCAGGTCGAAGACCACGTCGTCGGGGTCGTCGGCCGCCAGGTGGATCTCCTCGAGGATGACCTTCCGCTCGGTCTCGACATCGGCGGCCCGCAGGGCGGGCTCACGCAGCACGTCGGCCAACAGGGCCACGGCCGTCTCCTGGCCACCCACCGGCAGGCGGGCGTAGTACGCCGTGTACTCCTTGGCCGTGAAGGCGTTCATCTCGCCGCCGCTGGCGTCCACCAGTTCGGCGATGGCCCGCGCCGAGCGGTCCTTGGTGCCCTTGAAGAGCAGGTGCTCGAGGAAGTGCGAGGCGCCGGCCAGGGCCAGATCCTCGTCACGGCCACCGACGCCCACCCACACGCCGACCGAGACCGAGTGGGCGTCCGGCATGTGCTCGGACACCACACCCGGTCCATCGGTCGGACCGTGTTCGGGCAGGCTCAGTTCAACCACCGAACCGGTGGTCATATCGGCGCCACGGGGGCGCCGGGGATCATCGGGACCGTCGTGCAGGACGGATCGACGAACCGGCGATTAGCGGCGGCGCCGACGGCCACCGCCGCCACCACCACCACGGTTGGCCGGGGCGTCGACGCCCAGGTCACCGTGGACCGTCTCCAGCTCGGCCTTGAAGGCGTCTTCGAAGCTGGCCTCAACCGGTGCCTCGTTGCCGTTCCCGGACGGAGCGTCCTCGTCGGCATCGCCGTCGAAGTAGTCACCGTCGTCCACGTCGTCCTCGAAGGAGTCGGCGGGCTCGTCGTCGGCCGGAGCCTCGTCGCGGACCGGAGCGGCGGCCGGGGCATCGGAGCCACCAGCAGCCTGGTCGGCGTCGTCATCGCCCTTCGACGACGCTGCGGGAGCGTCACCGGCCGGCTTGAGCGAGATCTTCCCGTTGGGGTCGACATCCTCGACGACCACCGTCAGGGGCTGACCCAGCTCCAGCACGTCCTCCACCCGGTCGATGCGCTTGCCGCCACCGAGCTTGGAGATGTGCACGAGGCCGTCACGACCCGGAAGGATGCTGACGAAGGCGCCGAACTTGGTGATGTTCACCACACGGCCCTCGTAGACGGCACCGACCTCGGCGGTCGGCGGATCCACGATCAGCATGACCTGGCGCTTGGCCTCGGCCACCTTGGCCCGGTCCGGCGAGGCGATCGACACGATGCCGACCATCCCGTCGTCGTCCACGCTGATATCGGCGCCCGTCTCGGCCTGGATGGTGTTGATCATCTTGCCCTTCGGGCCGATGACCTCACCGATCTTCTCGACCGGGATCTCGAATGCATCGATCTTCGGGGCGCTCTCGCCGACGTCGTCACGCGGCCCGGGGATGGCGTCGGCCATGACCGCCAGGATCGCCAGGCGGGCTTCCTTGGCCTGGTTCAACGCATTGGCCAGGACGTCGGCGGGAATGCCGTCGATCTTGGTGTCGAGCTGCAGGGCGGTCACGAACTCGGCCGTACCGGCCACCTTGAAGTCCATATCGCCGAAGGCATCCTCGACGCCGAGGATGTCGGTGAGGGTGACGTACTCGCCGTCCTTGCAGATGAGACCCATGGCGATGCCGGCCACCGGGGCCTTGATCGGCACACCGGCGTCCATCATCGAGAGGCTCGACGAACACACCGAGCCCATCGAGCTGGAGCCGTTGGATGCCAGGACCTCTGAGACCAGACGCAGCGTGTAGGGGAACTCCTCGAAGCTCGGGATGATCGGGAACAGGGCACGCTCAGCGAGCGCACCATGGCCGATCTCACGACGCTTCGGACCCCGCATGAAGCCGGTCTCACCGGTCGAGAAGGGCGGGAAGTTGTAGTGGTGCATGAACCGCTTACGGTTGACCGGGTCGATGCCGTCGATCATCTGGTCCATGCGGCCCGTACCTAGGGTGGTGAAGTTCAGCACCTGGGTCTCGCCCCGCTGGAACAGGCCGGAACCATGTGCCGTGGGGACGATCGCCACCTCCGACGAGACCGGCCGGAGATCGCCCGTGCCACGCCCGTCGATGCGGACACCCTCGTTGACGATGCGGGACCGCACCAACTCCTTGGTGACCGCCCGGATGGCGCCGCCGATCTGGCGATCGGCGTTGTCCACGTCAGCGAGCTGGGGAAGCAACTCGGCGATCAGTTCAGCCTTGAGGGCCGCCTCGGCGGTGCCTCGCTCGGCCTTGTCGGCAATGGTCTGGGTCGCGGCGATCCGCTCGGCACCAGCGGCCTCGACCACGGTGAAGACCTCGTCGGAGTAGTCGCTCGTGACCTCGTAGGCCATGATCTCCGGTGCACCCACCGCGGCAACCAGCTCCAGCTGGAGCTCGACGGCCTCCCGGATGTACTGCTTGGAGAAGTCCAGGCCACCGGCCAGAACGGCCTCGTCGACCATCGGGGCGCCAGCCTCGTAGACGTCGCAGGTGGCCTCGGTGCCACCGGCCTCGACCATCATCACGGCAACGTCACCGTCGTCGAGCAGACGACCGGCCACCACCATCTCGAAGGCGGACTCGCTGCCCTCTTCGTAGGTCGGGTGGGCGATCCACTCGCCGGCCGCCGACCACGCGATGCGAACCGCACCGACCGGACCGTCAAACGGGATGCCCGACAGCATGAGGGCCGCCGAGGCGCCGTTCAGCGCCAGGACGTCGTGGGGGTTCTCCATGTCGGCGCCCACCACTGTGCCCACGATGTGGACCTCGTTGCGGAACCCGTCCGGGAACATCGGCCGCAACGGGCGGTCGATCAGGCGACAGGTCAGGATCGCCGACTCGGGCGCCCGACCTTCACGACGGAA
>Ga0315319_10000219_pt1 | contig 17079 bp, 20 predicted proteins | sample M1500m3416metaG_FD_203463 | JGI IMG/M metagenome (GOLD analysis project Ga0315319, IMG submission 203463) | Ammonia-oxidizing marine archaeal communities from Monterey Bay, California, United States - M1 500m 3416 | ecosystem: Environmental > Aquatic > Marine > Intertidal zone | place: USA... | reverse complement strand
CTGAAAGTTAGCGTTACTTTGGGCGGTGCACCGTGACTACCCAACCACCAATGGTAGGCACCGAAGCAAGAGCGGTTGTTCCTTTAAGTAAAATCTCGGCTACCGCTGCGGCATCCACCTTTTGCGGATGAACCTGCCAAACCAAGCCGTGCTTGGCATGGTCTTGGCGAGGCGACCAGTCGCTGGGGGCTTGTACCCCGAGGTCTTCGAGTCGGTCGCCGGCCCCGCGCCCTGACCCGTGGGCCAACCCCACCGATGCAGCATCCCGATCATTGCCGGCCACAAAAGTACCCACCGGCACCCGCGGACCACGGGCCGAAAACCAAGCAAAAAAACCGCTAACTTCTACTCGGCTGTCTTCGCCTACTTTGGGTTCAAGGTTGATCCAACCATCGCCGGTCACCACTAGTTCGTCTATGGCCGCTTCAAGCTGTTGTTGGTCATCGTCTACCGAAAAAAATTCGGTTTCGTAGCGAGCCATCAGACGCCTTCCGGGCAGAGTTCGTCGAGCAAGACAAGAACATGAGTTTTTATTTGATCTCTTACCTTGCGCACCATTTCGAGGCCTCGACCAGCCGGGTCATCTAACGGCCAATCCACATAACGTTTACCGGGATACACCGGGCAAACATCTCCACAACCCATAGAAATAACCACCTCTACCTCTTGCAGTAACGCTTCGGTCCAGCGCTGGGGTTGAGCGGCCGTGATATCTATGCCTACTTCGGCCATGGCCTCTACGGCCGCTGGGTTAAGTTGTCTGGCCGGAGCCGACCCCGCCGAAAACACTCGCACCTGGTCGCCACCAAAGTGACGCATCCACCCGGCTCCCATTTGAGAACGGCCAGCATTATGCACACAAAGAAAAAGCACGCCAGGGTTTTTCACAACAGGTTAAGAGACATCTCGACGGCGGAAAATAGTGGTCCCCAGCGCCACGCACCCGAGAGCGAACACTAAGCCAATAAGCCCTGCAGCAAGGTACGTGTTGGCAAAAACTTGTTCGTGATAGCGCCCAAAATCCTTCCATTTAAAGGTGTCCCCTTCGCCGATAAATGAAGCAAGATTAAAGAAGGGGTCCCACGGCCGCAGCCACCTCAACCAGAGGTCAATGAGAATACCGCCAATGATGTTGTAGCCCAGCATGGCCATCACCGCTCCGGCAGTGTGGCGGGTGACGATAGCCACCGTACCGGCGATCAGCCCCAACAAACCAGCGGCTATCCCGATGCGCCCGGTAACCGAAATGAGATCAATCCAAAAGCGAGTATCAACCGCTTCGGTTGTGCCTCGCCAAAGAGCGGAAGGCCATAAGGCGACAACCACCGACAGCGAGGCCACCATGGCCACCAGAGCCGACCCAAAAAACACTGTGAGATACTTAGCCAAGATCACCCGGTGGCGACGAGGCTCCCAAAGCAACACTTGTTCTATGGTGCCAAAGCGGTATTCAGCACCAAAGAACGACGCCCCCACCAAGCCGCCGGTAAGCAAAGCGATAATGAGACCGATAGTAGGCAAAATGCCTTGCAACCCCCAATACAAACCTTTTCCGTCTTCGGTGATGTGCCGATTAACAACAGGACGTTGTTCAGACCAGTCGGTGTATTGCCCTTCGTCAAGCAGCAGTGTGGCGTGGAAGCGGCGATCCTGCCTGTAGACATCTTGACACCACGCATTACCAATCAAGTCACGCTGCTCGGCTTCTGAAAGGTTTTCAAAATCACCAAACTCGGGTGGGAGGTCTCGTCCGCTGTCTTGAAAAATTTGATCTAATACTTCATCGACGCAGAACTCATTGTAAGCGGGACGGGCAGCGCTGGAATTTTCCGCCTCATGATTAAAAAAGACCGCAACCCCAGCAATAAGCGCAATACCCATGACCACTAGCACCAAAGCTCGAGCCATGCGGCGAGCTAGAAATCGTTCAAACTCGCTCCCCAATAGGCGAAAGAAGTTCATGAGCGCACATCCCCCGATCGGCCCTCGGTCAACGACAAGAACACTTCTTCAAGACTGCGCCCCTCGGAGCGCAAACCCCGCAGGTAAAGCCCCGCATCAGCTAATATTTTGGTCAGATCGGCAGGATTCTCAGGGGCGGGTTCTACCACTACCTGATTTTTTGCTTTGGCCTGGGCTTCGAAACCGGCCGCAACAAGCGCTTCAATGGCTGCGGTGGGGTCGTCTATGGTGATAACCGAAGTTTCCATGGCCGAAGCATCCACAATCTGATCCACCGGCCCCGAAGCCACCACCTTGCCATGGTCAATAATGACTAAATCGTCACAAACCTGTTCAATCTCACCCAGTTGATGACTAGAAACAAACACGGTTTTGCCGCCATCAGCCAAGTCGCGTAGCATGCGCCGCATTTCGACAATGCCCGCCGGGTCTAAACCGTTCGCCGGCTCGTCAAGCACCAGCAACTCGGGGTCTTTAAGCAAAGTAGCGGCCACCCCTAGGCGTTGCTTCATCCCCAGGCTGTATTTACGGACCTTCATGTCGGCAGCATCAGCCAGACCCACTTGGGCCAAAATGTCTTCAATAGATTGGGTCTTAATGCCCCGGATACGCCCCAAGAGCCGCAAGTTGCGTTGACCAGTGAACTCTTCAAAAAACTTTGGATTCTCCACCAAAGCTCCGACACGATCCAAAGCAGCAGCGGCCCCATGCGGCATGTCGTGGCCCAGCAACCGCACCGTGCCGGCCGTGGGGCGAATCAAGCCCAGCAAGCAACGAATGGTGGTGGTTTTTCCTGAACCATTAGGACCCAAAAAACCAACCACTTGGCCCGGTTCACCCACCGTGAGATCTAGCCCGTCAACAGCCAAAGTGGGTTCATGCCGGAAACGTTTGTACTCCTTATGCAACCCAACAATCTCAACAACGGTCATAACGTTATCCTAAACTCTGATTTACGTTTACCGCCAGCAACGCTCAGAGGGGTACCAATGCCCGCTGCCTTGTGGCGTTTCATAAAGCAGGTAAGCGGCTACGGTCATTTGCGCTATCGGGTCCAAAATATTGGCCCCCGGGATACCCGCAGCAATAGTGCGTTCTTCCCAAAATTTAGGCAAATGCTGAAACCAACCCGAAGCGCCACTTGCTTTGTTGATGTCGGTGTTACCGATTGAGTCTGGTTCAGAGCGAGACTCACACCAAATAACCCGCAACGCCCAAGCCCGGTCTTCGGCGGCAAAATAGCGGTTGACCAGTTGTTCTAAGGTGAAAGGCTCCTGCTTTATTGAAATGTTCCGCAAAGTTGTTGCCTCTGCCACCGTGGTAGTCGTGGTAGTCGTGGTAGTCGTGGTAGTCGTGGTAGTAGCAGACAAAGCCGACAACGACCCAGAAACCCCAAGAGCCACAGAGCCAGACGAGCACCCGGCCACAACGAGCAGCAGGCTGATCAGCACCAGGCGAAAAAAACGAAAAGGAGTCGTCATAAGGGGCCAGTCAAGACCGGCAGTTTTAGGTTAGTCGCCGTCCCGAACGGTTTTGAGTCTTTTGGTTTCCCGGGCACGCTGACCAGCATCCAAGTTGACTTTACGTAGACGAACATGGACAGGAGTTACCTCAACACATTCGTCGTCGGCGATGAACTCCAAAGCTTGTTCAAGAGACAAACGCCGCGGCGGAGTAAGGCGCACCGTGTCATCAGAAGAAGAAGCCCGCACGTTGGTCATCTTTTTCTCTCGACAAATGTTTATGTCCATGTCTTCCTGGCGAGGGTTTTCGCCCACAATCATGCCGGCGTAAACCTGTTCGGTGGGGCCCACAAAAAGGCTGCAACGCTCTTGAATGTTGGCCATGGCGTAAGGGGTGACTGGCCCAATACGGTCGGCTACTACGCTGCCTGACTTTCGGCTACGCAACTCGCCTTGCCATGGTTCCCAGCCTTCAAAAATATGGTGAAGTTGGCCGGTGCCGCGAGTTTCGGTAAGGAACTCAGTACGGAAACCAATGAGGGCACGGGCCGCGATGACGTATTCCAAACGCACCCAACCGGTGCCGTGGTTGATCATGTCCAGCATGCGGGCTCGGCGCTCGCCCAACAACTGGGTTACCGCTCCCATGTGTTCTTCGGGCACGTCAACGGTGAGCCGCTCGGTGGGTTCGTGCAAGGTGCCATCGATTTCTCGGGTCAATACAGCAGGTTTGCCAATGGTTAACTCGAAGCCCTCACGGCGCATGGTTTCTACCAGCACCGCTAATTGGAGTTCGCCGCGCCCTTGGACTTCCCACATGTCGGGTCGTTCGGTTGGTTTTACCCGAATAGCCACGTTGCCAATGAGTTCCGTTTCCAACCGAGCCCCAATTTGACGAGCCGTCAATTTGGTGCCGTCCGCTCCGGCTAGCGGCGAGTTATTCATGCCGATGGCCATCGAGAGGGTGGGTTCATCAACGGTGATAACCGGCAGGGGGCGAGGGTCGTCAATGTCGGCCAAAGTTTCACCAATGGTGATGCCTTCAATGCCCGAAACACCCATGATTTCTCCGGGACCCACTTCGTCTACTTCGGTTTGCTGCAAGGCATCGGTAATGGTCAGGCCACCGATGCGAGCCGGTTCGATGGTTCCGTCGGCTTTACACCAAGCCACGGCAGCACCTTTTTTGAAGGTGCCGTGAGCTACTCGACAGATGGCGATGCGGCCCACGTAGGGCGAGGAGGCCAAGTTGGTGACCAAAGCTTGCGTGGGGTGATCTTCATCATGTTGCGGAGGCGGAACGTCGTTGACCAGCACATCTAGCAAAGGTTGCAAGTCGGTGCCGTGTACCGCGGGGTCCAAAGTGGCTTGGCCGGCGCGTGCTTCGGTGTACACGATGGGGAATTCAATTTGTTCTTCAGTGGCGTCGAGGTCGAGGAACAGTTCGTAGATTTCGTCAAGGACTTCTGCGATACGAGCATCGGGGCGATCTATTTTGTTGACCACCACCACGAGGGACAGTTGAGCCTCAAGCGCTTTACGAAGCACGAAGCGGGTTTGCGGCCGAGGCCCCTCGGAGGAATCAACCAGCAACATGACCCCGTCAACCATGGCCATAGCTCGCTCTACCTCACCACCAAAATCAGCGTGGCCGGGGGTATCAACGATGTTGATCTTCACCCCTTTATGAGAGATGGAGGCGTTCTTAGCCAAAATGGTGATGCCTTTTTCCCGCTCCAAGTCCATGGAGTCCATGACCCGTTCGGTGACCTTTTGATGGTCGCTAAAGGCCCCAGTTTGTTGCAGTAGAGCATCTACCAGAGTTGTTTTTCCATGATCGACGTGCGCGATGACGGCGATGTTTCGAATGTCGTTACGTGTAGCCACCTCAGAACGCTAGCCCCCCAAGCGCCGTTCCCTACGTCAATGTGACCAACCACCACCGAAGTTCGTGACGTGGGGTCTGACCCCATGTCACGAACTTCGGTGAGATATTTTTTGAGGGTGTTAGATATTGGGACTATCTCTCTCTCCACTGTGAAGCCACCCACTAGGGCGGTTCATAACCAAGGAGAAATACATGTCACTCAAACGCACCTTGCAAGTCGCAGGGCTTACTCTGGCCCTAATGGCCAGCATGACCAGCGTTGCTTCAGCAGCACCGAAAGAACAAAACCATAAAAGCCCCATCAATACTTCTTCGATAAACGAAGCAACCTCTTCTGCGCTCCAAGACGACAGTTGGATCATTTGGAAGCCCGTTGTTGAACAAGAAACTCCAGAAGTACAAGCAGACTCTTCCAGCGACGAAAGCTGGTGGGACTTGATCGTCCGCAAAGCCGGTGAAGCCGTCGACTACATCTCTGACGAAATTATTGGCCACAAAACCGCAGGCACAACCGCCACCGAAGCACTCTGTGCCTCAGGACGCTTCGACCCTGAATATTGTGAAGGCGTCGGCGACAGCAACTATTGGGATCCAGGCGACGGCTCCTGCGATGACCCTTTTATTCTCTGCTAAGCCCCTATTTGCCTAAACAAAGGCCCGCACCGGCGAGGTGCGGGTCTTTTGGGTTCCACATTAAAGCTCACCAGCTTTTTCTTCCCCTCATGTCTATTCTCGCAACCATCAGCCTCAAGAGTTCTAAGCACGGAAACCCTCCGTCCGTTGGCTTGGCACTTCGCGGCCATCACCACGGTGGCCGACGCTTAATACCGGCGGAGTTATTTAGTAACCGTTATAACTTTTTTAGGCGAGCGGTAAACATTGGGCCGTATTCCCACACCATCTCTGAACCATCAAGCCATCGGCGAACCTCGATCGGCATTCCTTCGGGTCGCAAAACATGCACACCATTTTCGAAGATTGCTACTACTCGGATTTCGGTAGAGAAATCAGCTGCCTGTACGTCATGCACCCCGTTTTCAAGGGTTCCATCAGCACCCATGTCGTGAACAACCCCCGAAGAACAAATCACCACTCGGTTCCCACACTGCTCAATCCGTTGGAGGTTTCCTAACAAGGGGTGACCGATAATCATTTCTCCGTTGCTTTGAATCGATACAACCTCCCAAGTACCGCGTAAATCTACGGCATCTTTGCTTAAGGGCTCGGTACATGAAGCAAGAATCGGTGCTGGGAAATCTTGGCCGTACCCACCCGGCGGAGTATGAGCGGTCGGAATATCTGAGGCCATCACCATGGCCCCAGTATGACAAAAAAAACGAGCGCTAAGAGACACCAGCCGCAACGCACAAATGACCAGCAAAATGCTGGTCATTGTGGTGGGCCATGAGGGATTTGAACCCCCGACCCCCTGCGAGTCATGCAGGTGCTCTAGCCAACTGAGCTAATGGCCCCGGGTTGCGAAGCGTAGCAGTGGTCGGCCGAAGTTCAGCGCCAGAAGCGTCGATCCAAAAGGGCAGCCGACACCAGCAGTGCCCCACCAATGGCCAACAATGGCAAGCCCAAACCCACCGAAAACTGGTAACCGCTGGTTGATTCCATACTCGCTACATCAAAAATCTTTATAACGGCCATAGAGATATGCGCCAACCCGGCCACCACCAAAATGGCCGTAACCATCCATCCTTTTGCCGCCGTCCAAAGAGCCGCCGCCACTCCCCCAGCCAGCAAAGCAAAACACAGCACCAGCAAGGCATCTACCGGTTGGTCCCAACCGATCTCTTCAACCGTGAACTCACCGCGGGCCACCACCCAAGGAAGAAACGTCGCCAACACCGCCAGCACTACCCCTAGCGAAGCAACCAACGAAGCCGCCCAATTAACCGACGGGCGGTTCGACATAGGAGAAACTGGCAAAACTAAACCCGGAGGTTCATCGCCAGGATGCACCGCTTTGATACCCAACGGAGGGGTATGAGGCAAAGGCGGGCTACTGCTCTCGTCTTTTTGGTTTTCTTCGGTGAGGTCGCTCATGACCTAGCCCTTTCTGGTTTGCGCCCCGGCCAAAACAGCCGCCCAGATTATGGAGCACCGGGCGGGATTTGAACCCGCGACTTTACGGCTTTGCAGACCGTTCCCTTGGGCCGCTCGGGCACCGATGCTTGTTTCCCGCCGAAACAGGAACAGGGACAGCGTAGCGGGGAACTCGGCAGGTCTTCACCCAAAATGTGCCGACCTTTACTCTGGCTCACCCAAGGTCTAGGTTCATGACATGACAAACAACCCGACCCCCGCCAACTATGCCCCCAGCACCTGGGAATGGGTAGCCGACCATGTAGAGCGCTACCTCGCCCCCGACGACGAAGGTTTTGATATGCAAGGCACCCCCTGTGTGATCTTGTCTACCACTGGCCGCCATAGCGGAAAGACTCGTCTCTCCCCCCTGATTCGCGTACACGACGGCGACAATTATCTTTTGGTGGCCTCCAAAGGGGGCGCCGACGAGCACCCGTTGTGGTTCGAAAACCTGCTAGCTGACCCCAACATCACCGTGCAAGACCGCCACGAAGTGTTTCCCTACACCGCTCGGGTGGCTTCACCAGAAGAAAAAGCTCAGCGGTGGCCCGCTGCAGTAGCCGTATGGCCCGACTACGCCGAATATCAAACCAAAACCCAGCGAGATATTCCGTTAATTATTTGCGAACCTCAAGAGGCTTAACGGCGACGCCGGGAATCTATAACCCCGGTATCAAAGCCAGCAAGATGCAACCCACCGGCAAACCGGGCGTGCTCAATTTTTAAGCAATGGTCCATAACCAGTTCCATGCCGGACGCTAAAGCAATTTGTGCCGCCGGCGGGCTCCACAAACCAAACTGGGTCCACAACACTTGAGCACCCACCGCAACCGCCTCCGCAGCCACCGCAGGCACGTCGTCGAGTTTGCGAAACACATCCACTAGGTCGGGCGTTACCGGCAGGTCAGCCAAAGAGGGCACGCAGGGCTGGCCCAAGATTTCGTCCACCGTGGGGTTGACGAAATAAACCTCAAAATCGGCCGAAGAACTACAAAGGTAGGTAGCCACAAAATTTGAGGGGCGTGCCGGGTTAGCCGACACCCCCACCATGGCGATAGACCGCACCGATGACAATATCTGTTTACGTTTTTGCGCCGAAGGGGCCGTCCACCCGGGGATTTCCGGTTGTTCGCTCATGCGCCAGCCTTTTCCAATGCTTGGCCCAGATCGTACAAAATATCGTCCACGTCTTCGAGGCCCACCGAGAGGCGAACCATTTCTGGAGTAACCCCGCCAGCTTTCATGTCTTCATCCGACAACTGCTGATGAGTGGTTGACGCCGGGTGAATAACCAGCGTGCGAGCGTCGCCCACATTGGCCAAGTGGCTGACCATGGTGAGGCTTTCAATAAAGGTCGCTCCCGCTACTCGGCCGCCTTTAACCCCGAAGGTAAAAATAGCGCCCGGGCCATTGGGTAAATAACGTTGCGCCAACTCGTGGTAAGGCGAATCAGGCAAACCGGCGTAAGCCACCCACGAAACTTGCGGGTGGGCAGCGAGAAACTCCGCAACTTTTTGCGCATTAGCCACGTGTTCATCCATGCGTTGCGGCAAGGTTTCTAAACCCTGCAACAACATAAAAGCATTAAAGGGCGACAGCGAGGCCCCGATGTCGCGTAGTTGTTCGGCACGAAGTTTGGTGCAAAAAGCGTACTCGCCAAAGTTTTCCCAAAAACGCAAACCGTTGTAACCCGGGTTGGGTTCGGTCATTTGAGCAAACCGGCCTTGCCCCCAGTCGAAGCGACCTGATTCGCAAACTACCCCGCCTAATGAGGTGCCGTGACCGCCAATAAATTTAGTAGCCGAATGCAACACAATGTCGGCCCCGTGTTCCATAGGGCGACACAGGTAAGGGGTAGCGAAGGTGGCATCAACCACCAGCGGCAAACCGTGAGCGCTTGCTACCTCGGACAAGGCAGCAAGGTCGGCTACTGCCCCCGAAGGGTTGCCAATGACCTCGGTGTATAAAAATCGGGTCCGGTCGTCTATTTGAGCAGCAAAAGCTTCCGGGTCATCGCCGTTGACAAAACGAGCCTCAATGCCGAAACGACCCAAAGTTACATCAAACATGGTGTGGGTGCCGCCGTAAAGGCTTGATGAAGCCACCAGGTTGTCACCGGTTTCGGCCAATGCCGCAGCGGTTAAAAACTCAGCTGCTTGGCCGCTCGCCGTGGCTACGGCCCCGATGCCACCTTCCAAACTGGCCATACGTTCTTCAAAGGCCGCCGTAGTGGGGTTAGAGATACGCGAATAGATAGTGCCGTATTTCTGTAGAGCAAACAGATCAGCAGCATCGGCGGTGTCTTCAAAAACAAAACTGGTGGATTGATAAATCGGTACTGCTCGTGCCCCTGTAGTGGGGTCAGGCCCACCGCCGGCATGCAACGCTCGTGTACGGAAACCCCATTGATGCTCGGTCATGGTTCCAGTTTAGGAAGACAAGGCAACAGTCTCCTCTTTGGTCTACCCTTAAATTATGTCCACCAACCCTGAGATACTTCCACTTCCGACAACAGTATCGGCCGATGACCTTTGGCTCACTTCTCCAGATGCTTTGTTAATCGTTGGAGCCGCCGGCACTATCGAAGCAGCGAACCCTGCAGCGCATGCCCTCTTTAGCCATCCGCAAGGGTCTATGCCTGGTTACGCCGTTGAACAATTGCTGCCGGCTTCAGCACGCCAGCGCCATGTGAGCCTTCGCACCGATTTCGAACTGGCTCCGCATTCGCGTGCTATGGGGGCCGGGCAACGACTTGAAGGTCTGACCGGCGACGGCCGAATATTCCCCGTACACGTAAGTTTGGCACCGCTCAAAGATGGTTCGGGATTAACCATAGCTGCGGTACGCGACATGACCGAATGGAGAAACGCCGAACTCGAACTCGAAGAGGCCCGCCGCCGAACCGACCGAGCTGAAGACCATGAACGCATCGCTCGAGGCCTCCATGACACAGTCATTCAAGAACTTTTTGCTGCCGGTTTAGCCCTACAGGCGTTAAAAGGGGTGAGTTCTGATCCAGTCGTCGAACGCTTAAGCGAAATCATTAGCGACCTCGACAAAACCACGCGATCCATTCGGTTAGTTATTTTTGATTTAAGTTCTCCCGTGCACAGCAGCGAAGGTCTTCGCAGCTGTGCCACCGCCTTAGTCGCCGACCTTCGAGAATCGCTTAACATGAAACCCCGTTGCCATTTTGTTGGGCCGCTCGATACTGCAGTACCGGACGACCTCGTCAAAGAATCTTTGGCAGTCATACGAGAATCACTTACCAACGTGGCTCGCCATGCCGAAGCAAAAAATATTGACTTAAGTATCACGGCCGACAACTGGCTCACCATAGAAATAGTTGACGATGGGCGAGGCCTCCCAGAAAAATCTGTTCGCCACAGCGGCTTAGCCAACCTCTTTGACCGCGCCGACCGACGTGACGGGACTTTTAACGCAGTTAGCGCCCCAACCGGCGGTACGGTCATCACCTGGTCCGTGCCGCTCGTTATAACTGATTAGCTACAGATTTTTATGCCGTTCATCTAGTCGAGCCGCAAAAGCTGCTGCTTCGGTACGGCGCTGCATCCCTAGTTTGCTCAAAATACTGGTCACATAATTTTTGACAGTTTTCTCGGCCAAATACATACTCTCAGCTATTTCACGATTAGACATACCTTCACCGATGAGTTCAAAAACTTGCCGTTCTCGCTGAGGTAATTCCCCCACAGAAGCTTCACCAGATTCTCGCAGGCGGCTCAAAGCCAAGCGAATAGTCGCCCGATCAAGCAGTTGCCGCCCCTCGCCAACCCGACGAATCGAATCCAACAAAGCGCTCCCCTGTACTTGTTTTAGAACATAGCCAGCGGCTCCCGCCAAACTGGCCTCAACGAGCGCCTGATCATCTTCAAAAGACGTCAGCATGAGGCAGGCAACTTCCGGCACCTCAGAACGAATGTCTCGACACACCTCCACGCCCGAACCATCACCCAACCGCACATCAAGCACTGCCACATCGGGCTGACATGCCTTCACCACATCTAAAGATTCGGTCGCGGTTGAAGCTTCGCCCACCACTTCTAAATCTGATTCGGCGTTAATGACCGCTACCAGACCTCTGCGCACAATTTCATGGTCATCAAGGAGAAAGACTTTCACCGAATCACCATAATCCGTCAGACCGCCTTTACAAGCAGAAGTTCATTGTTTTGCTGCCCGTTCGTGGCGTAACTCATGAATACCGTTACCGACCACTGCTCCAGCCAAAACACAAAGCCACATGGATGCACCCAAGCCCACACCTAACGACCCCAACCAGCCATGAGTGGGGTCTACAAGTTGATAGGTCAAGGTAATGAGGGCCGTCAAAACCACCAACGATACCCCAATAGAAATTGCGACTGTACGGAGCCGGCTTGCTCCATCTTCATTAACTAAACGCCCTTCGGCTGCTTCAGACATTTTTCTCCAAATATTTTCTTGATGTCCCTTAAGCCTAAAGATATTCTTCTCGCCAACTTAGGGTCTTAGGTCCTTATAAGAACAACGGCCTATTTGCCGCCGGGGGCAAGGTTCCGTGGAGCGAACGACATGGAATCAACCGCCCCTGATTTGCCCAGTCGAGTAATGCGACCCCGGCCCAGTTTGAAAGGGTTTCTCAGGCTGAGCGGCGACATGGTGGTATCCGCCGAGGTGATGTTGTTGGCCGCTGCTCCCGGATACAAGAAATAGGTGAAAGTAACCCCACGAGGTACTACATCTGTCGGATACACCACCGCAGTAAAGCTGCCGGGCGCTCGTTCACCTACCTGGTCAAGGACATCTTCGCATTCGATAGACACCAAGTCGCCGGCCTCCAGACCCCATTCTTTGGCGTCGTCTGGGTTGACTTCCAGTGGGTTTTGTGGCCAACGATTTTTAGCCAAAGGGCGCCGTGTATAGTCCGACATGTTGTTCCACAAAGCGTTAAGCCGGCCGTTGAGTACCCACACCTCGCCCTTGTCGGCTCGAGGCACCAAATCCTTCATGCGCTCTTTCACCGCTTCCCAATCAGGGAAGACAAAGTTGGCTTTCTTTGAGTCGGACTTAAAACGTAAGTCCTCATGCAGGCGGACCGTTTCTTTCAGGTTGTCACCGTCTCGGGTCAACGGGGTCTGCAACCCCTGAGTGCCGTACGTAGCTAACAAGTCGTGGGCTCTCATGCCTTTGTCTTTAGCCAACTCAACCAGGGCGGTGTTGTCTTTACGGCCGCCCGAAGTGCGCGGTGACAGTTCTTCAAAGATTTCATTGGTGTCTTTCCAATCAAACCCTTCGAAGCCCATGCGCTTGCCTACCTCAGCGAAAATCCACCAGTCGGGCTTTGCCTCGCCGGGGGCGTCCATGAAGCCCTGGTAGAGGCGCAAACGACGCTCGGCGTTGTTTCGGGTGAAATCTTCTTCGCCCCAGGTAGCGGCCGGCAGTACCAAATCGGCGTAGCGGGTGCTTTCGTTGGCGTAAATCTCTTGATGCACCAGCACCATGCCGCCAGCATCAATCCGGGCCTGCAACTGGCTAAACGCTGTTTCTGGGTCGGTAGAGGTAACCCCTGGGCCTTTCGTGGTGAGTTCTTCTACGGTGCGGCGCAAACGGCCGGTGGCCGCCATGGCCCCCAACCAGTTGGTACCAACAACCCAGCGGAAACGAGTTTTGCCTTCCACCAACCACCGCTCAGTATCCATCTCAATGGGGTGGCCCATAACCGAGTGTGGAGACTTCTCAATGGGGTAACTGGCTGCTTTTTGCCCGCCACGCTGGTGCCCACCCATGCGAGCCGTAGCTCGGCCTTCGCGGCCTGAAGCACCCAGCACTAAGCCGAGGTTGGCGATGGCCGCCGTGTTTTCGTAGTTGTGGGTCCAATAGACACCCTTTTCGAAGAGTATCGATGTTTTGGGTTGCGCGCCCGAGCCACCAGAAATCACTTCGGCGGCCTCTCGAATTTTGGCAGCAGGTACCCCGGTGGCTATTTCCGCCCCCTCCGGAGTGAACTCGTCATTTGACCGAAGATACTCATGGAGTTCTTCCACAGTGCGACCAAACTCAACCCGACGCCACTTGCCCTCTGCGTCAATTTCTTCACGACTGGCCAAGTATTGCTCAATAAACGCTTGATCTTCCCAACCGTTGTCCAAGATGTAGCGAACAAGAGCGTTATAAAGACAAGCGTCGGTCCCTGGCTTAAGTTGCAAATGAATGCCGTCATGATTTTCGGCCCAAACTGCGGTGAAGGTACGGCGAGGATCAACATAAACAATGGTTGCTCCCCCGGTGGCCTGCCACCCGGTGAAACGCACTGATTTCGTTTCGTATGGGTCAGAACCAGCGATAAAGAGAACATCCGCTGCTCGATCATCAGAAAATGACGTTCCGAAAGCATCAATACCGGCATCGCTCAAACCGGGCACATCATCACCATCTGCTGGCGCGTGGTGAGGAGAAAAGTTAGGGGTGCCGATTGCGCCCAAAGCCAGTTTGGAGCCGGCGTAAGTATTTTCAAAAAACTCGTAGGAATAGGTTTTCATTCCCCAAGCCAACTCGCCATGTTCTTCGATGACACTGGTTGATAGACGAGCGATTAGATCAAGCGCTACTTCCCAAGTAATGGGCACCAAGTTGCCATCAACTCGCAACAATGGTGTGATCAACCGGTCGGAGGTTGGGCCATCTTCTCGATAAAGTTTTTGCGCCAAAGCACCGCCGCGCACCGAGTGGGTACCCCCCACATTGACTACTTTGGCGTCGGGGTCAGGCAACACCACGCAATGCTGTTTTTCTCCGTTGACTCGTACAACGGTGTGCATGGTTTCTGATATCCAGCCACCAGCCAACGGCCCAACCGGAATATCGCGACCTAAAGCATTCTCTGCAGCCTCCACCCCTCCATTGGTATTCAGCGGCCAAGTGAACACTCTGTAGCCGCAAGCTACCGGGCAATATTCGCAAGCGGTGGTGTGCTGAACGGCGTCAACGGGTGGGATAGGTACGATGTTTGTCATTTATTTTCTCCGTGTTCAGGTGGACTGAAGCAACTCGACGCCCACTCCATGGAGGGGGTCGGAATGGCCGTAAAGAGGGCGATGGATACCGGTAGCGACTATTTGGTCGCCGTCGAGCCGAAGCACGACCCGAGGAAGATTCTGGGTAGCTTGGCCAAGAGCAGGCTGACCATCTTTGGCGAGATCAAAAGCGGTGTAATGGCAGGGGCAGGGGCCGAGTACTGCTTCGTCGGCCTGGTACTCAGTAATGGGGCACCCCATGTGGGTGCATAGATTTGAGTAAGCCACTAGATCGCTTTCTGGCCCAATGCCGTGCATCACCGGCTTGCCCACTCGTACCAACAAGTTTGATTGGCTTTCTGCCGGGTAAGCAAAGTTGCTGAGAACACCAACGGTTAGTTCCGAGTACTGGCCTACCTCTACTTCGGGGTAGTCGAGGGTCACCCCAACGGGGTCTCCTTTTTCATCTCGGTCCCAAGACATGCCGAGAGGCACCATCAGACCGCCAGCTAAGGTGGCCCCGCCCGCTGCACCAAAAAGCATGAACTCGCGTCGTGAAAGCGACATAATCTTTTCCTCCAATTGACTATTGCGTCTGTTGTCAATGAGGGTAAGCAGGTGTCCTACCTCTCTATAGGGTCTTAGGTCCCGTTGCGGGGGCAGATGAAAAGAGGACTTACGTCCCGACCCGCCAATACCATTTTCCTCTACGGTTGGCCATATGACTTCAAGAAACAGTTCCCCGCAAAGCCGCCAGGCCCGCTCCAAAGAACTCTCTGGTGGCGGCCCAATGATTTCCGCGGGGGCAATCGTTGGTTTTCTTTTAGTGCTGGCCTTGGGCCTGGGCGTATTGACGGCACGCTCTTCAAGTGATGGTGACTCAGCTTCTGATTCCGCAGCATCTGGTGCGCCGCAACAAACAGTTATTGCTAACGAATTTACTTTTACCCCACAGATCATTGAATCCAGCGGTGAGATAACTCTCAATTTAGAAAACGAAGGGGCCATCTATCACGACCTCAAGATTGAGGGGCGAGATGATTTTCATCTCACGGCCATCCCCGGAGAATCAGATTCTGGTTCGGTGACCCTAGAGACAGGCCGTTACACCTTGTATTGCAGCGTTCCTGGTCATCGAGATTCTGGCATGATCACCCAACTGGTAGTTAACTAAAAATCGCCGCTAACTAAAAAATAAGGGACTAAAGACCCTGCCCAAGCCTTTTTTCACTAGGCAAGATTATCTCCAAGTAAAGGAGAAACTTATGTGCCCATCTCAAAGCACCCCCATCGCCAGCCCGTGGTTTGCCGATAAAGGCAAAATCGCTCCCACCATCGCTCCGAGGGTTTTAGTTGAGGAAGACGATGCGGCAACCCGTCATGCCATGGTTGCCACCTTACGAGCTGCCGGTTTTGACACCGTCGGTTGCGGCGGACCAGACCACCAAGGTGAGCGCCCTTGCCCACTTGAGGTAGGCGAAGATTGTCCAGCGGCCGTTGAAGCCGACGTAATCTTTTTCTCTTTTCGGCTCGCCGAGCAACGCAACCGGTTGATTCTTAAAAAAATCCGTCGCGTCAACCAGCGCACCCCCATTGTGGTGGAGATCCCCGAACCACAAATAAACCGCTACCAAGACGTGCTTAATGGCACCACGCTGGTGCATTCCCCACTCACCCGCCAAAGCTTGACCAAAGCTGTACTAGACGCATGGAACGGCCCCGACCGCCTACAACGAGTACTCCGCGAGTCGCTGCCATCTAATTAGACCCCTCACGCCCGGCCTCCTCGTTTCGCCTCCTCCGCGGAAACGAGGAGGCCGGACACTTTTTAAGTGGCTCCCAAAAGCAAAAGCCCCCTGCCTAAACAGGGGGCTTCTTATGGAGCGGACGACGAGATTCGAACCCCGACCCTCACCTTGGCAAGGTGATTACCTGCAGGCTAAACTACCTGTTCAGAGTACTTTTTCTAGGAAATTGGCCTTTACTTTTGGCCTTTATTCCGCTGTTTGCCTGTGGATAACTCTACTTTTTTGGGAAACAAGTGCGGCAGATTTACGCCTCCGAACTGTTCCAGCCATGCAACAAGAACTACTCAACTACACCGACGTCATGACTCTCCTAGGAGTCTCGGATCGCCGCACCATCAGGAAACGGATAGCCCAATCGAGGTTCCCCGCTCCCCTAATTTTCGATGGAGGGCAACCACGGTTTCGCAAAAGCGAAGTCACCGCATGGATCAGCGACCGTCACGAGCACCAAGCTGGCGTGGTTTGGGATACAGCCCAAACCGTGACCGTTATTGGTGTAAGTGATGATCTGGTCGATGGCACACAAACGACGACAATTACCCCAACTATCAACGATGTCAGCTAGGCAACGATTTTGACGGTGTAGCTGGTCAGGCGGTGACCGTTACCGGTGTAAATGATGACCTGGTCGATGGCACACAAACGACGACAATTACCCTAACTATCAACGATGTCAGCTAGGCAACGATTTTGACGGTGTAGCTGGTCAGGCGGTGACCGTTACCGGTGTAAATGATGACCTGGTCAATGGCACACAAACGACGACAATTACCCTAACTATCAACGATGTCAGCTAGGCAACGATTTTGACGGTGTAGCTGATCAGGCGGTGACCGTTACCGGTGTAA
>Ga0315319_10000216_pt1 | contig 17293 bp, 12 predicted proteins | sample M1500m3416metaG_FD_203463 | JGI IMG/M metagenome (GOLD analysis project Ga0315319, IMG submission 203463) | Ammonia-oxidizing marine archaeal communities from Monterey Bay, California, United States - M1 500m 3416 | ecosystem: Environmental > Aquatic > Marine > Intertidal zone | place: USA... | reverse complement strand
CGAGACTCGACCGGCGCACGGAGCCTTCACGTCGTGCTTGGCTTTCATCGCCTCAACGGCGGCGACAACTTGGCCAAGCGTAACCGTGTCGCCGACCTTGACACTGACTTCGACCAACTCGACGTTACCCTCGAACGGCGAGAACACATCCGTCGCTTGGCCACCGCCGCCGGAAGATGGCGGCGTTTGGTCAAGCGCAGGAGCGGCGGCCGATGCCGGTGGTTCGATGATAACCTCGTAGGTGCGTGTGCCTCCTTCCGCATTGACGGTGACCTTGGTTTTGGTGGGGGCGGTCAGCGTTGCGGCTCCGCCGGCTGGCTCTTTCTTTTTCAGCGGCAGGGTGATCTTGGATCGGCCCTCAAGCAGGCGAATCCCCTCGTTTAGTTCCATGTTTTTGTCGGGGACGATCGCGGCGGCGACGAGGAACTTGTTTTCTTCCGTGACCTCGATGCCGCGTTCCTTCAAGGCGGCCTCGGCCTCGGCGAGCGTGTCGGGGGCTTCCTCGAGCGGATCGCCGTCGAACGGCGACAACTCGAGTTGCTCGGCAGCGATTTTTACGACCTCCAGGTCCGGTGATAGCGGCGGTTTGCCGAAGTAGCCAAGGACCGACTTGCCGAAGCCTGGGTCGATCTTTTTCCATCGGCCGTGGAGCACGTTGTTGAATGCCTGCAGCCAGTACTGCTGGCTGCCCGGCGTGACGCTGGTCCAGCCGCCGCCGGCACGCACCACCTCTGGGAACTCGGCGAGCACGGCTCCGTATTTGTCGAGGATACCGGCCGACTGCATCATGTGGACGTTTGGGCCGATCGCGCCGCCCGGCATCGGGAAGCCGACCACGCGGGCGTCGGCCGAGGTGGTGACCGGATTAAACTCGTAATCGGCCAGGCCCTCGTTCAGCAGCGACTCAATTTCGTCCATCTTCGTGTGGTCGATGTCGAGGCTGTAACCGGTGCCCTTGAGGGCGTGGGCCATCGAGCGGATGTCCGGCTGCGAGGTGCCGGAAGCCAGTGGCCGCACGGCCAAGTCGATGCCATCGACACCACCGGCGATGCCGGCCATGTAACAGGCGACGGCCGTGGAGGCGGTGTCGTGCGTGTGCTGGATGAGCGGAATCTCCGGCGGCAGGATTGCCTTGATGCCCTTTGCCGTCTCGTGGCAGGTGTGCGGATCGGTCGTGCCGGAGGCGTCCTTCAGGCAGACGGAGTCAAAGTGAATGTCGCGCTTGAGCAGCTCGCGCACGATGTTGATGTAGAACTCCGGCGTGTGCGCCTGGTCGGACTGGAACGGCAGCCCCATCAGCGCAACGCAAACCTGATGATGCATTCCCGAGTCGACAATTGGCCTGCCTGTTTTGACCAAGTTATCGACGTCGTTCATGAAGTCGAAGTTTCGGTCGATTGTGGTCCCGTGCTTGTGCATTAGCTTGGCCTGCAGCGCGAGTGCGGAGGTGCGCTGGGTGGTCAGTGTGACGCCGGAGACCGAGCGGGTGAGAATCTGCAGATCCGGCTCGGGACCGACGACCTTTCGAATCTCCGACATGCAGTGGAACGGATCTTCGCCAACATAAAAGAATGGCGCCTGGAACCGTGCGCCGCCGCCAAACTCAAAGTGTCGGATGCCGAGCGCGGCGGACGCCTCCACCGCAGGTAGGATATCCTGCAGTCGTGTTTTCCCTCCGAACACACTTTGGAGCCCGTCTCGGAACGGGGTGAACATCACCCGGATTTCTTTTTTAGACTCTGATAATATCATCGAAAATTAAGCGCTTGGCCGAGCGATCAGGTTTTGATTTCGCGAATTTCAGCCATGCGACAGCCGGGGAAAGTTTTGGCCACTGCTTGGCGCACCGCCTCCTCGGCGCTTGGGTTCGGCAGGTCGGTGGCCTTCACAGGGAACGCCCGGCAGATGCTGGTGATCATCCCGGCGAGCAGTGACAAAATCGTCAGCACGGCGGCAAAAGCAACGGCGCAGATTCGCACCAAGTCCATGTCAGAAGGTTCCATCGCACTGGTTGCCGGTTTTTTTTCCCGGAAGGGCGGGAAACATAGCGCAATAAGTGCCGGGTTTTAAGTCCAAACTTGGCCAAGCCGCTTTTCCCGTTGCCCATTCATCCCGGTCGGGGCAAGATAATGTCTTGGCAAAGACAGTCGTTTCGCAGAATCTTCCCTCGACCGCGCATACATATCTGTGCCGGATACCGAAACTTACCAACAACCAATTTTTCTCCGTATTCGCCGATAGCGGATAGTTGAATTATCAGACAGAAAATTGATAATAACCATATATCCGAACTGGATGCGCTTTTTCATCAGAAGCTGATGTCAGGATTTGTTGTCATTATCCGTTCTAAATTAAGATGAAAATAATTATACCGAAAAAAATAAAACAGATGATTGGAAAAAACGTTGTCATTGGCTCGATGATGGCCGGGCTCTGTGTGCTTGGCCAAACGGGCCTGGCACAATCTGAGGAGGATGCCGGTGAGTTGCCGCCGGTTATGATCATTTCTGAGGCCCCGCAGACCGATTCGCGCTCTGTGACGCTGCTCAGCGGCGACACGATCACACTGGGTGGCATCCAGGAGGTGCGCGATATCCAGACGGCGCTGCCCAACTTCACCGTTTTCGATGCGAACAACACGCGCATGCCCAAGTTCAGCGTGCGCGGTTTGCGTGAGAACAGTTTCGGTATCGGTCAATCGGCTGTCGGGATGTATGTCGACGGTGTGCCGTATGCGGATGTCATGACCCGCGGCTTGTCTCTCTACGACATTGATCACATTGAGTTTCTGCGTGGTCCGCAGGGGACGCAGTTCGGTGCCAGCGCTGCGCCGGGCGGCATCATCAGCGTTCGCACCCGTCAGCCGGGCGCAGAGTGGGTCGGGTCAGGTGGCTTGGGCTACGGTGAGCACAGCACGCAAGAGTATCGCTTGAACGCCAGCGGACCGCTCAACGACCAGATCGGCTTGAGCCTCAGCGGTCTCTACAACGACCGGGGCGGATTTGTGACGAACCTGCCCACAGGCCAGGAGATCGATGGTCGCAAAACTTTCGCAGGCCGGTTGCAACTCGTCCTTACGCCGAGCGAGCCGTGGACGATTCGTTTGACCGTATCGAGCGAAAGCCACGACGACGGTTTCACGCCGACTTACAGCCCGCTCACTGATGCCGGCCCGCATAAGGTAAACCGGGATGTGCCGGGCTATGTCGACACCGAAGTGAACACGTACGCGTTGAGCGCCGATTTCAGCGGGGAAAATTTGAGTTTTAGTTCAGTGACGGCATTCCGTAACTGGGAGCAGGATTTGCAGCAGGACTTTGATTTCACCGCCATCCCACAGCCAATTGCCGAGATTGGTTTCATCCCGGTCATCGGGGTCAGTCAGCCGGATGTGGAGCAGGTATCCCAGGAAATTCGGCTTGGTTCCGGCGACGCCAATGAATCGTACCAATGGACGCTGGGCGCCTATTATGCTGACCGCGAGATGGACAATGTTTCCGGTTCACTCTATCCGGCCGGCCTGTTTCACCCTCAGTACGGCTTCCTTCCCGGGCCGGTTCCGGACTACACCACATCAACGTTGTCCGACGAGGACACCGCCTTGTATTGGCAAAGCAGTTACTCGCTCGGGAGTGGTCTGACGTTGACCGGTGGGTTGCGCTACCAAAACAGCGACCGTTCCATCAACCGCAGCAATAGCTCCTCCACGGTCAACCGCAGCAACGATTGGGATGATGTATTGCCGAAACTCGGTGCGTCGTACAGCCTGAGCGACAAGGATACCCTGTATGTCAGTATTGCCAAGGGTTTCCAGTCCGGCGGCTTCAACTTTTACGGTGGCACACCGGAGAGTGCGCAGTACGACTCCGCCGAGTCGTGGAATTATGAACTCGGCTGGTCCTCCTCGTCGAACGATGGCCGTGTGCACACTCGTGTTGCCGCGTTTTACAGCGACTTCGAGGAGTACCAGGTTTATCGCCTGAACCCGGTCAACCCGACGGAGGCCTACATGGTCAACGCCGAGGAAGCCACCAGCTACGGCCTCGAGATCGAAGCCGAGGCGCAGGTCAGTGAGATCCTCACGCTCAGTGCAGCGGTTGGCCTGGTTAACGCCGAGTTCGACAGCTACACCGACAACGTTCTGCGCGGCGTGCTTGGCCCGATGGCGGCCGGTTACGAGTTCGGCGGCAATGATATCAACTTCGTGCCGGAGTACACCGCCAACCTCGCGGCACACATCAGCCTGCCGTGGAATCTCTCCATGCTTTGGGAGGTGCAGGGCATCGGCGACTACTGGCTTGACGAGGCCAACACCGCCGAGCAGGACGCCTATGCACTCGTCAACGGCCGCATCAGTTACAAGCGTGACAACTGGGAACTCTTCGTCTATGCCCGAAACCTGGCCGACGAAGGCTACTCCAACAACGCGCTCGACCTGCGTTACACCGATTTCTCAAACCCGGCCGCCCCGCGTCCGGCTGGCATGATCCTACACATCCCCGGTTGGCCGCGGACATTCGGTGCCGGACTGCGTGCCAGCTTCTGATTAATGTTACCTTTGCAGGTAAAAAGGCCGGGTGCTGATCCCGGTCTTTTTTTTGCTGCTCGGCCAAGCGTCTGCCAGGCGCTATTCACAGCGCATGAGGGTGTCCCGCCGGGCGAGGGCATCCACCGGTTTGGGGTGGTCGAGCGTGTAATGCAGGCCCCGGCTTTCGCGGCGATCGAGCGCCGAGCGCACTATTAGCTCGGCCACCGTGGCGAGGTTTCGCAACTCGAGCAAGTCGCTCGTCACGGTGAAGTCCCAGTAGTATGCCTGGATTTCCTCCTGCAAATTTCGGACACGGGTCAGCGCGCGTTTCAGGCGCTTCTCGGTGCGGACAACGCCGACGTAGTCCCACATCAGCCGTCGAAGCTCCTCCCAGTTGTGCGAGACGACGACCATCTCGTCCGGATCGGTAGCGCTGCCGGCCTGCCACTTGGGCAATCCGGATGTGGCCGGCTCCAGAGGGTGGGCGAGCACGTGCTTGGCGGCGCGGTGTGCGTAAACGAGTGCCTCGAGCAGCGAGTTACTGGCGAGCCGGTTTGCGCCGTGTAGGCCGGTACAGGCGACCTCGCCGATGGCGTACAGGCCGGCGAGATTCGTTTCGCCGTAACGAGCGACCCGCACGCCGCCGCACTGGTAATGCGCCGCTGGCACGACCGGGATAGGATCCTTGGCGATATCGACGCCGTAGCGGAGGCAGGTCTGGTAAATGTTCGGGAAACGATCCATCAGGAACCTCGCCGGCTTGTGAGTGATGTCGAGCAGCGTGTGATCATCGCCGCTGCGTTTCATTTCGCGGTCGATCGCCCTGGCCACGACATCGCGCGGGGCGAGTGACTTGAGCGGGTGGACGCCCTCCATGAACCGTTGTCCGCGCAGGTTCGTCAACTCGCCACCCTCGCCCCGTACTGCCTCGCTGATGAGGAACGACTTGGCATCAGGGTGATAGAGGCAGGTCGGGTGAAACTGGATGAACTCCATGTTGGCGATGGTTGCCCCGGCGCGGAACGCCATCGCGACACCGTCGCCGGTGGCGATGTCAGGGTTCGAGGTGTAGAGATAAACCTTGCCGCAACCGCCGGTGGCCAGCGTGATCCTCGGCGCAGAGAACGTTTCGACTAGGCCCGTTTGGTTGTTCAGCACATAAACCCCGGCGCAGCGGTTGGGCTGTGCCTGGCCAAGCTTGGCCGAGGTGATGAGGTCGATTGCGAGGTGGTTCTCCAGCACGGTGATGTTTTTGTGCGCGCCGATGGCGACCAGCAGTGCCCGCTCAATCTCGCGGCCGGTGACGTCCTTGGCGTGCAGGATGCGGCGTTTCGAGTGGCCGCCCTCCTGGCCAAGATCGAGCTCGCGGTGACCGTGATTCTCGCGTTCGGAGAACTTCATGCCGAGCTGGATCAGTTCCTCGATGCGGGCCGGGCCTTCCTCGACAATGCCGCGCACGACCTCCTCATCGCACAGCCCGCCTCCGGCAGTGAGCGTGTCGCGCACGTGGCTCTCGAACGAGTCTTCCTCGCTTGTGACAGCGGCGATGCCGCCCTGTGCGTAGTTCGTGTTAGACTCGGCCCGACTTTTCTTCGTGATGATCGCAACAGTTCCGGCGTGGGCGACCTTGAGCGCAAACGTCAGTCCGGCGATGCCGCTGCCCAGCACTAAAAAATCAAACTGCCTCGGGGAATCTGCCATCCACTGCGGGAAAGTGTTCGGTCAAAGACGGCCATTGTCAATGAGCCGTGTCTTGCCGAGGAACACCGCTAGTGCCATGTGCGTTCCTCGGCTAACGCGCTTGACCGGTTCAAGGGTCGTGGGATCGAAAAACTCGATGTAGTCCAGCTTGGCCAAGCGGTGCTTGTCGACGAGCCGGGCCAGTTTGCGGCGAAGCATGCCAGCGGGCAGGGGGGCGGGGGCGTTTTTCACGGCGGCCCGTGCAGCGCGAATAGCCGCGTGAAGCACTGTCGCCTGTTCGCGCTCGGCGGCGCAGAGATAGTTGTTTCGTGAACTCATCGCCAGGCCATCCGACTCACGGACGGTCGGCGCGAGCACGATGCGAACCGGGAAGTTCAAGTCACCGGTCATTTGCCGGATGACGGCGGCTTGTTGCCAGTCTTTTGCGCCGAACACGGCGGCGTCCGGCTGCACGAGGTTGAACAGCTTGGCCGTGACCGTGGTCACGCCGCGGAAGTGTGTGAGCCGTGACGTGCCCTCCATCCGTTTGGCTAGGCGCGACTCGACGACGAACGTGCTGTGATCGGCGGTGTAGATTGCCTCGTCGCTAGGCGCGAACACGATGTCCGCGCCGAGTTCGAGGCAAAGCGCCATATCCCGCTTGAAGGTGCGGGGGTAATTCCTGAAATCTTCACCAGGCCCGAACTGGGTTTTGTTGACGAAAACAGTGACGATCACCTTGCCCCGGGCCCCGGCGAGCTTGCGGGCGCGCCGAATCAGGCTCAGGTGCCCCTCGTGCAGGCAGCCCATCGTTGGCACCAGCACGATCATGCGGTCCGAGGCGCGCGCGGCCGAGGCTTCGCGCCAGATGGCGCGGGTTGTTCGGATGATTTTCAAGTTCCGTTCAATCAAAAATAGCAAATGGCACGATGACAGTTGTCATGCAAAGGCCGTTCCTTTTATAGTCACTGGCCGAGCGGTGCAACGAAATGGCGTCCTTACGACTCAGTTTGGTTCTGGTTCTCCTGCTGGCAACTGCCGTCGGTCCGGGGCGTGCGCAGACGGTTTCCGGCAAGCCGGTGCCGCGGGTACCGGACGCCGATGGCTGGTTTGGCTTGTTCAACGGCAGGGACTTGAGCGGCTGGATGACCTTCGATCCCGGCGTGTGGAGCGTGGGTGGCAGCGGGGAGTTGAGCGGCCGCGGCCCGCGCAGTTACCTGTTCAGCCCGGGCACCTATCGTAATTTCATCCTACAGGCCGATGCCAAGCTTAATAACAAGGGCGATAGTGGCATCATCCTGCGTGCAGCACTCGAGACCGGTGCGCCGAAAGGGTACGAAGTGCAGTTGTGCAACACCGGCGACGACGTACAAAAAACCGGCAGCCTGTACAATTTTGAAAAAGTCGCGGTGACAACGGTTGCGGACGGGGAATGGTCACGGCAAACCGTCGCCATCATCGGCAACCGGATTATGATCCAAGTGAACGGCAAGTTGCTCGTCGATTATCCCGACAAGGAAAGCACCTACACCGAAGGGCACATTGCGTTTCAGCAAAGCGATCAAGCCAGCCAGGTGAATTTCAGGAACGTCCGCATCAAGCCGTTGCCGGACGACATCGCGGCAGCATTGTCCGGTTTGCAGAAGGCATTTCCGTCCCTCGCTGAGAAGAAAAAATCCGACTAGGCCAGTTGTTCACCGGGCGGTTCGTCAACCGCCCGGGCTATCAGCCAGAGCAGGTCGGACAGGCGGTTGAGGTACACGACTGACTGAGAGTCGGGCGTCGGTTCGGTTTTCGTCACCGTTACCACGCTTCGCTCGGCGCGGCGGCAGACCGTCCGGGCGAAATCCAAATACGCCGACGGCACTGACCCGCCAGGTAACGCCCAGCCCTTGAAGCCCAGGCCGGCACCCTCCAGTTCGCCAATCCACTCGTCCAGCTTGGCCGTGTCGGCGTCGGTCAGTTTATCGAATTGCCCCTTGGTATATTGGCTGGCGTCCTCCGGCAAGGTGGCCAATTCACCCATCAGGGCGATCAGCGTTTGTTGGATCGTGGTCAGTTTTTTCGTGAAGTCGGTTTTTTGAAGGTGCGCTTTGGCCAAGCCGATCGCGGCACTGAGTTCATCGACATCACCGCAGGAGGCGATCCGGAGGCTGTCCTTGTCGGTTCGCCGTGAAAACAGCAGGCTGGTTTCGCCGTCGTCGCCGGTTTTGGTCGTGATGCTCATCGCTTGGCCAAGGGAGTCTTGCCGTTTGGTCAAGCGGGGTAAATGCGAAAGTTCATTTCTGTCCTTGCCACAGGTGGGGCGATTTTAACAGCATGGCCGCCGTGCGCACCAGTGACGAACAGCCTGCCCCGACACTTTCCGGTACCGAACTGCACCTGATCGGCGAGGGGAATGAGTTGCGGCTTTACGACAAGTTGGGTGCGCAGCTTCGCGAGATCGACGGCGTTCAAGGCACGGCGTTTGCCGTCTGGGCGCCGAACGCCAGGCGTGTGAGCGTGGTTGGCGACTTTAACGACTGGGATGGTAGCCGGCACGTGATGCGGCGCTTGGGCGATTCCGGTGTGTGGGAACGGTTTGTGCCGCAGGTAGGGCAGGGGGCGCACTATAAGTTCGAGTTGATTAACGCGCAGGATCGACTGCTGCTCAAGACCGACCCGATGGGGCGATTCTTTGAGAAGGCACCGAAGAATGCAGCCATCGTCTGGGACACGAGCGGCTTTGCGTGGAGCGATCAGGCTTGGCTCGAGCAGCGCAAGGGACAAAATGCGCTTGAGTCGCCGATGAGTATTTACGAGGTGCATCTTGGCTCATGGCGCAAACACAACGACGCCGAGTCGTACTCGTACCGCGAACTCGCCGACGAACTGGTCGACTATGTGCAGGACATTGGCTTCACGCATGTCGAGTTTTTGCCGGTGGCCGAGCACGCCTACTATCCGTCGTGGGGCTATCAGGTCACCGGGTTTTACGCGCCGACGAGTCGGTACGGGACGCCGGATGACTTTGCGGCCCTGATCAATGCGCTGCATGAAGCCGGTATTGGTGTCATACTTGACTGGGTGCCAGCGCATTTCCCGAGGGACGACTTTGCGCTAGCCAGATTCGACGGCACGGCACTGTACGAGCACGCCGATCCACGGCGTGGCGAGCATCCCGACTGGGGTACGTATATTTTTGACTTTGGCCGGGAGGAGGTTTGTAATTTCCTGACCGCCAACGCATTGTACTGGTGCGATCGTTTTCATGTCGACGGCCTGCGGGTCGATGCCGTGGCGTCGATGCTCTACCTCGATTACTCGCGGAAGGAGGGCGAATGGCTGCCCAACGTGCATGGCGGCCGGGAAAATCTTGAGGCGATTGCCTTCCTGCAACACTTAAATCACCATGTTCTGGCCCGGCATCCCGGCGTGGTGACCATCGCCGAGGAATCGACCGATTGGCCCAAGGTCTCCCGGCCCCAGGGCGATGGCGGGCTGGGGTTTTCGTTGAAGTGGAACATGGGCTGGATGCACGATAACCTCGACTTCCTACGGGAGGAGCCGGTGCACCGAAAGCGGCATTTCGACAAGGCCGTCTTCGCGATGATGTACCATTACAACGAGAATTTTGTCCTGCCGCTCTCTCACGACGAGGTGGTACACTTGAAAAGCTCGTTGCTTGGTAAAATGCCCGGCGACGATCAGCAGCGCCTGGCCAATCTCCGGCTGTTATTTGGCTACCAGTGGACGTTTCCCGGCAAGCAGTTGCTCTTCATGGGTGGGGAGCTTGGTCAGGCAGACGAGTGGAGTGAAGACCGTCAGCTCGACTGGTCGTCGGTCGGGGGCGACTCGCCGAATCGCGGCATCCAGTCGTGGGTGCGTAACCTAAATCGGTTGTACTGCGCCGAGCCGGCGTTGTGGGAGGCCGACTTCAAGAAGACCGGTTTCCAGTGGGTGAACTGCAACGACCGGGACGCCTCCGTGCTGTCGTTTATACGCCGCGACAAGACCGCAGCGAGGACGCTGTTGGTTGTCATCAACTTCGCGGCGGTTCCGCGAAGCGGCTATCGGGTCGGTGTGCCGGCGCCGGGTCGGTGGGAGGAACTGCTCAATAGCGACGCTGCAGCGTACGGCGGGGGCAGCCTTGGCAACGACGGCGGCTACGAAACGGAGAGACAGTCTGCGGATGACTTTGACCAATCGTTGCTCATCGAGTTGCCGCCACTGGCCCTGGTTATTTTCCGCCCGGCCAATTTGACGTTGCAGTGACGGGATTGTTGCAACACGCTTTGGGCCGTGACCCGATGGAAGGCAGCGCTGGCCGGCTTGGCCAGGGGCGGCTTGCGTCTGATTTATCCCGACGTGTGCCAGTTGTGTCACGGTGAAGCCGCCCAACCAGAGGACGGTTATATCGGGGCCCGTTGCCTTGCCAGGCTGAAACCGATCGAGTCGCCGTACTGCCAGCGGTGCGGCCTGCCGTTCGCGGGGGAGTTCAATGGTAAGTTTGAGTGCACGAACTGCATCGAGATGGGGTTGCACTTTGAATTTGCCCGGGCGGTGATGCAGGGCAATACGGAGATGCTCGAGGCCATTCACCGTTTCAAATACCAGCAGGCGCTTTGGCTGGAGCCATTGTTTGATCGGTTGATGGGAGAGGTGGTGGTGGAACAAATCCGCACTTGGCGCGGTGATTGCCTTGTGCCGGTACCGCTTCATCCGGTACGTTTCCGCGAGCGCGGATTCAACCAAGCCGAGCAATTGTGCCGCAACCTCGGCCGGGCGACCGGATTGAAGGTCGAAACCCGCGCGGTGAAACGAACCCGAGTGACCCGGACCCAAACACTGCTTGCACGCAGCGAGCGCATGGCGAACATGCGCGGGGCGTTCGCACCGTATAGACAAAATTTGAACGGTAGGCGGGTTGTGCTTGTCGATGATGTTTTGACGACCGGAGCCACCACCAGCGACTGCTCGCGTGCCTGCAAAAAAGCCGGCGCAGCGGAGGTTGGTGTGTGGACGCTTGCCCGCGGCCTAATTTCGCCCGGCACCTGACCTGACATGTCTGATTTGTCTGATTTTTCCAAGACAACCCCGCAACTTGAGACGGTGGATGTCGATTCTATTCAAACTGGCATCGAACCGGGAAGCGGTTCCGCCAGGATGAAGGTCGGCGAATCTGTGCCCCGCAAAAAAAACATCCCCAAGGGATTGTGGACCAAGTGCGGCAAATGTGCGGAGTTGATTTATGACAAGGATCTCGAGGAGAACCTCAAGACCTGTCCGTCATGCGGTTATCATTTCCCGATCGCGGCGCGGACGCGGCTGGCATCGCTCGTAGACAAAGGGTCATTCAGGGAAATGGATGCGGGGATGAGCAGCGTGGACATTCTAAAGTTCACCGGCGTGGCGTCGTACCCGTCCAAACTCGAGCGTTACAAGGGTGTCACCGGTGAAAATGACGCCGTCATCACCGGCCTGTGCCGGATGGGGCCGCACAGGCTCGCGCTGGGCATCATGGACTTTTCATTTCTCGGCGGGTCGATGGGATCGGTTGTTGGCGAGAAACTCACACGCCTGATCGAGACCGGCACGAGGAAAAAACTGCCGGTGATCATTGTTTCCACCAGCGGCGGCGCCCGCATGTACGAGGGGATGTTCAGTCTCATGCAAATGGCCAAGACCTGCGGCGCGCTGGCGTACCATTCCGAGGCGAGCCTGCCGTACATCAGTGTACTGACGCACCCGACTACCGCCGGTGTGATGGCGAGTTACGCCAGTGTCGGGGACCTGGTTATCGCCGAGCCGGGTGCGATGATTGGTTTCGCCGGGCCGCGCGTGATCAAGGACACCACGCAGGCCGAGTTGCCGCCCGGCTTCCAGACCACAGAGTTCCTGCTCGATCGCGGGATGATTGACGCCATCGTGACGCGCAACCTAATGCGGGAGTCGCTGATCGGCTATCTCGACTATCTCACTGGGAGCAAGCCCAAGGCCAAGCGCGCCCCGCGTAAAAAAACCTCCTGAGCAGTCGCTCAGTCGCCATTAGCGGTGTGCCTCCCCAACTCCGCCTTGTGGGCATCCAGCAGTTGGCCAACGAGAGGATGTGTGCCAAGCGCTGTGCCATCCACTTGACCAACCGCGACAACTCCAGTCGCCGCCGAGGTGACGAACACGGCTTTGGCTTGTTGCAGGCGGCCGGGAGCAACCGACTCTTCGCGCACCGTTTGGCCAAGAGCAGGGGCCAGGCCGATCACCAGGCGCCGGGTAATGCCGGGCAGGACTCCGTCCGAAACCGGCGGCGTGCGAAGCGCACCGTCTTCCACCCAAAAAATATTCGCTGAGGAAGTCTCGGTGATGTTCCCGTCGGAGTTGAGGATCAATCCGTCGTCTGCGCCGTGGGCGGTGGCTTCGCCCTTTGCCAGGACAGAGCCAAGCTTGTTTGCTGACTTCACCCTGGCCAGGGGATCGTCAACAGCAATCCGCGCCGCGGTGGTCACCAGCGACAACGGCTTAGTTGGCGCGGTTGGTAGAGGATGCTGTGTGATAAGCAGCGTTGGTTCCTCCGCACCGGAGATGCCATAGCCGCGCTCGCCAACGCCGCGCGTTAGGGTGATCCGTAGAATGCTTTCCGGCCCATCATTCCGCTTGATTAACTCGTGAGTAATGCCCGGTAGCGAGTCTGGAGTTTGTCGCAGGGGGATGCCCAGCGCCGCCGCGCTGTCCATCAAACGTGTCACGTGCCACTCCCAGAGAAACGGCCGCCCTGAATGCACCCGAATCGTCTCAAACAGCCCGTCGCCATAGAGGAATCCCCGATCATTCCATGAAATTCGTACTTCATCTAAGCGAAGCAACTGACCATTCAGGGAGGCTATCGGAAAAGGGGCAGGCATGACTAGAGACTGGGGGAACCGGTTAAGTCAACCGAACAGGTAGAAATGGGGTGACCGACGGGACTCGAACCCGCAACAACCAGAATCACAATCTGGGGCTCTACCATTGAACTACGGCCACCACCAAGGAGCGGGCAACGTACTGCATCCGGCTCCGGCCGGTCAAGCGCTGCATTTTTTCGCTCACTGCTGCGTGTCCAAACTCGTGGTTGCATCGGCGTTGGGAGTGCCATAGTTTTTCGCCAACTAGGAGTGTTCTGTCTTTCAGCCAACGGTTTGTCGGGACGGATTGGATTTTCGATTCTGCTATGCGCCGGCGGGTCAATTGGCCAGGCGGTCGAGCCGGCGGCGGAGACAGTCGTCGTTTTTCCGTCGGACATCAACCTCTTGGCCAATGGGAGGCAGCGGGTGGTTGTGCAGCAGCGCTTGGTTAACGACCTGCCTGTGGATTTGACCCGCGAGGCGCTGTTTACCAGCAGCAACCCGGCTGTGGCCGTTGTGGAGCAGGGAGTGGTGCGGGCGCTGGGAGAGGGCTTGGCCAAGCTGCGTGTTGAGGTCGCCGGGCAGGTGGCCAACGTGGATGTGTTTGTCAAGGCGAAGCCAGGCGATCATCGGCTAAGTTTTGTGGGAGACGTGCTGCCCGTGCTGGCCCGTGCCGGGTGTGCCGGGGGAAGTTGTCACGCCAAGCCGAAGGGACAGAACGGTTTTTCGCTTTCGGTTTTTTCGTTTGATCCGGCGGCTGACTTTCGGGAAATCGTGAAGGATGAGCGTGGGCGGCGTGTTTTCCCGGCATTCCCGGCGGAAAGTTTGGTGCTCAAAAAACCGACGCTGGCTGTCGAGCACGAGGGCGGAAGGCGGCTTGAGGTCGGCTCGCCTTTTTACAGGGTTATTCACGACTGGATCGCACAGGGGATGCCTTACCGGCTGCCGGACGAACCGGGACTCGCCGGCATCTCTGTTTTCCCGGGCGAGCAGCGTTACGCCAAGTTGGCGGAGCAGCAGTTGGTGGTTACCGCGCGATTTGATGACGGCAAAACGGAGGACGTGACGCATCTCGCTGATTTTTCATCGAACGAAAAAGAGATCGCCGGAGTGGATCGCAACGGCCTGATGCGGGTCGGCACGCTCAGCGGCGAGGGGGTGGTCGTCGTGCGCTATCTGGGCGAGGTGGCGCAGGCGCGGATCACGGTGCCAACGGATCGGCAGTTCAACGACGCGGTGTACGCCGGGCTCCTGCGCAACAACTTCATCGACGACCTGGCGTATTCACGCTTCCAAAAACTTGGCCTGTTGCCGAGCGATCTTTGCAGTGATCCGGAGTTTATCCGGCGCGCTTTCATCGACACGATCGGCCTGCTGCCGGAGCCGCCCGAAGTGCGGCGTTTTCTTGCCGATAAGTCGCCGGACAAGCGCGTCAAGTTGATCGACCGGTTGCTTGACGATCCGAGGTACGCCGACACGTGGGCGAACCGCTGGGGCGATTTGTTCCGGCCAAACATCGCGCGTGTTGGGCTCAAGAGCGCCTACACAATTGACAACTGGATTCGCGAATGCTTCGCCGCCAACAAGCCGTACGACCAAATGGTGCGTGAAATCCTCACGGCCAGGGGCAGCACGCACAAGGTCGGTCCGGCAGTGGTCTATCGCACGCGCCGCGAACCGGCGACGTTAACGACGCTTTTTAGTCAGGCCTTTCTCGGCGTGCGAATGGAGTGTGCCCGTTGTCACCACCATCCCAACGAGAGGTGGAGTCAGCGGGATTTCTACCAGTTCGCGGCATTTTTCGCTGAAACCAAGCGCAAAGGCACCGGCATCTCGCCGCCGATCTCGGCCGGAACCGAGTTCATTTATCATGCCCCCGGCGGGAGCGTGCGGCATCCGGTCAGCAACGAGGTGATGGAGCCCACGCCGCTGGCCGGAGCGCCTCTGGCCATGCCCGCCGGCATTGACCCGAGAGAGACCCTGGCCGACTGGCTGTTAGCCCCGGAGAACCCGTTTTTTGCCCGGGCGATGGCTAACCGCGTCTGGGGGCAGTTTTTCGGGCGTGGCATCGTCCATCCGGTGGATGACTTTCGGACGACGAATCCGCCCACGAACCCGGAGTTGCTCGACGCGCTGGCGGCGGATTTCGCCACGAACGGTTTCGACCTCAAGAGCCTGATGCGGCGGATCATGAATTCGCGGCTTTATCAGATCAGTTCGATCCCCAACAAGACCAACGCGCAGGACAAGGGCAGTTTTTCGCGCTTCTACCGTCGCCGGCTCTCGGCCGAAAACCTGCATGACATCCTCGTGCAGGTATGCGGAGTCGGGAGCCGTTATGACAACCTCCGCCCGGACGCCCGGACGGCTGAGTTGTGGACCACTATCATGGACTCGCCGATGCTCGAGTCGTTCGGCTTGCCCAACCCCAGCCGGAACTGTCCGGTGGAGCGCGACGATCGGCCCAGCATGGTGCAGGCGCTGCACCTGATGAATTCCGAGACGCTGCAGGCCAAGTTGGTGGATAAGAACGGCCGCGCCGCCAAGCTTGCCCAGGCGGAGCTGTTGCCCGGGCGAATTGTCGATGAACTGTATCTCTCGATCTACTCCCGTTGGCCAAGCGCTGATGAGAAAGCCGTGGCAGTCGAGGCGTTTGCCGCGGAAGGAGTCAAGCGCCAGCAGGCGGTTGAGGATATCATGTGGGCCTTGATTAACTCGGCCGAGTTTGTCTTTAATCACTGAAACAGAATGAATGCGCTGAACACAAATTGTGCGGGCATCGTACGCCGGGATTTCATCCAACTCGGTGTCGGCGGCGTGCTTGGCCTTGGGATGGGCGACTTGGTGCGACTGCGGGCCGACGCGGCCCGGGCCTCTGGCAAGGCCAGCCCTGATCAGGTGAACTGCATCCTCGTCTGGCTCGACGGCGGGCCGACGCACTATGAGATGTTCGACCCCAAGCCGGACGCCCCGTCCGATGTGCGCGGCAAGTTCAAGCCCATCCCGACCAACGTGCCGGGCGTGTCGTTCTGTGAGACGATGCCGAAGCTGGCCAAAACGCTCGACAAGATGACGGTCATCCGGTCGATCTGCCACAAGGACCCCAATCACGGTGGCGGAAACCACTACATGATGACCGGCGCACCGACACCGGTGCCGGTGAACTGCGGCTCGTCTGTGTCGTTTCATCCGTCGTTCGGCTCGATGGTGTCGCATCTGCGGGGAATCAGCCATGGCCTGCCGGCATACGCCACGCTGCCGCGCAAGTCCCGCTCTGCGGGGCCGCATTTTCTCGGCGGCCAGCACGCGCCGTTTGTCATCGACGGTGACCCGAACCGTAAAGGGTATCGCGTTCGCGATGTTGTGCTGCCCAAGAGCATCAGCGAGGGCAGAGCTAACACAAGGCTCAAGCTGCGCAAGTCGCTCGATCGCATGCTGCGAATCGCCGATGCCGCCGCCGATGATCCGGCAGTGGATTTCGATAGTTTTTACCAGCAGGGCATCGACTTGATTTCATCGCCCGAGGCTCAGGCAGCGTTCGATGTGGAAAAGGAACCGGCAAAAGTTCGCGATCGATACGGCCGAAACGACTTCGGCCAACGCCTGCTGCTGGCGCGCCGGTTGACCGGAGTCGGTGTGTCATTCGTCACGGTTTACAACGGTGGCTGGGATCATCACAGCAAGATATTCGAGGATGGATTCAAAAAGAAAATCACAATGGTTGACACCGGGATCTCAGCACTGATCAACGATCTTTACGGTCGCGGTCAACTTGACAACACGCTCGTGTTAATGCTCGGGGAATTCGGCCGCACCCCAAAGATCAATAAAGATGGAGGACGCGACCACTGGCCGCATGCAATGTCTGTGCTCGTTGCCGGGGCCGGCGTGCCGCCAGGTCAGATCATCGGCTCGACTGACGTGAAAGGTTATTACGCCGCCGAAAACATTTACTCACCCGAGGATTTTGCCTGCTCGCTTTACACCAAGATGGGGATTGATCCCCACAAGATACTTCACACCAACACTGGACGCCCACTGCCCATCGTCAACGGCGGCGCGCCAATCAAGGAGTTGTTCGGGTGAGGCGACTTCGTTTCGTTGCAGCGCTGGCTGCGGGTTTCTGTTTTTTTTCCACTTGGCCAAGCGGCCTTGCCAAGTCGCCTGCTGTCACCAGCATCTTTCCCGCTGGCGGAAAACTGGGTTCGACCTTTGAACTTACGAC
>Ga0315319_10000215_pt1 | contig 17320 bp, 17 predicted proteins | sample M1500m3416metaG_FD_203463 | JGI IMG/M metagenome (GOLD analysis project Ga0315319, IMG submission 203463) | Ammonia-oxidizing marine archaeal communities from Monterey Bay, California, United States - M1 500m 3416 | ecosystem: Environmental > Aquatic > Marine > Intertidal zone | place: USA... | reverse complement strand
CATTCGATTCGCTGGTGACTCTGGCGATGGCATGCAACTGACAGGCGACCAATTCACGAGCATTTCGGCGGCGTTAGGCAATGACCTCGCGACGTTGCCTGAATTCCCGGCTGAAATTCGAGCGCCGCAAGGAACACTTGCAGGAGTGTCAGCCTTCCAAGTTCGGATCTCTGATTTCGCCATTACAACTCCCGGCGATGCACCGACGGTGCTCGTGGCGATGAACCCCGCTGCGCTTAAAGCCCAACTACATAACGTTGTGCAAGGCGGAGCAATCATCGTTAACTCGGATGCGTTTACAGAACGCAACCTTGAAAAAGCCGGGTATGAAAGCAACCCGCTTGAAGACGGCAGTCTCGACGGGTATCGGTCTTATCCAGTAGCCATGAGTCAGATCACCCGCGACGCGGTAGCAGTGCATGGGGTGAAGCCTCGAGATGCGGAACGATCAAAAAATTTCTTCGCCTTGGGGTTGATCTCGTGGATGTACACGCGGCCGGTTGAGCCAACAATCGAATTTATTAGCAAAAAGTTTAGCGGTCGAGACCAGGTCATCAAAGCAAACGAAGCGGCTTTCCAAGCGGGTTACAACTTCGGCGAAACAGCTGAGCTTTTTGAGTCGCACTACGAGATCAAGCCTGCACCGTTGCCATCTGGCGAGTACACCAACGTCACTGGAAACACAGCACTCGCATGGGGATGTGTGGCGGCGGGCCAATTGGCTCGTCTGCCTATCTTCTTAGGTTCGTACCCGATTACACCGGCATCGGACATCCTTCATGACCTGTCCGCACTGAAACATTTTGGTGTGCGTACCTTCCAAGCAGAAGATGAAATAGCGGCAGCCGCGTCGGCCGTCGGTGCGGCTTTCGGCGGAGCGCTTGCTTTTACGACGACGTCAGGTCCCGGAGTTGCCCTCAAAGGAGAAACTCTCGGCCTCGCAGTGAGTCTCGAATTACCGATGGTGATCATTGACATTCAGCGTGGTGGTCCCTCTACCGGCTTGCCGACTAAGCCGGAGCAAGCGGACCTGATGATGGCTATGTATGGTCGCCACTCGGAGTCTCCGATGCCTATCGTGGCGCCTCGCAGTCCAGCTGACTGTTTTGACGCGGCGATAGAAGCCTGCCGTATAGCGCTTCGATATCGCACTCCAGTGATGCTGCTCAGCGACGGTTACCTTGCCACAAGCTCGGAGCCTTGGCTCCTACCGGCTGTCGATTCGCTTCCTGATATCGGGGTTGAGTTCCAAAGAGGTTTCAATGGGACGAATGAAGACGGCGAAGGAATATTCTTGCCTTACCTTCGTGACCCGGAGACGTTGGCCCGGCCATGGGCGATACCTGGCACCCCGGACCTAATGCACCGTGTAGGCGGCATTGAAAAAGAAGATGAAACGGGCAACATCAGCTATGACCCAGAAAATCATCAGAAAATGGTGGAGCTGCGAGCCGCGAAAATTGACGCGATAGAAGTCCCTGACGCTGACATAGCGGGGGATGCCGACGCGAGCTTCTGCATTTTGGGCTGGGGCTCAACTTGGGGGGCCATTGACGCAACCGTTGCTCGGTTACAAGAGGCCGGCCACAAAGTCGCCCATGTACATCTGAGGAACTTGAACCCAATGCCGAAGGATCTAGGCGAGGTCTTGTCCGGATTCGAGAAAATCATTTGTCCGGAAATGAACGACGGTCAACTGGTTAACTTAATCCGGGCGAAGTTCCTCCTTGATGTCAAGGCTGTAAACAAAATGAACGGCGTGCCGTTCACCACTGGCGAAATTGAGGCAGCGGCACTCGCTGCTATCGAAGCTCCCTAACAGGACTACAGGATCAATTCTTATGACTGATACTCCGATGCGCACGCAACCAGCAGATTGGGCTACGGACCAAGAAGTTCGATGGTGCCCGGGATGCGGCGACTACTCCATCCTCACGGCGATGCGCATGCTCATGCCCGAACTGGAAGTTGACCGTGAGAACACGGTCTTCATATCAGGAATTGGGTGTGCTGCACGGTTCCCCTACTACATGAATACCTATGGCATGCATGGCATACATGGTCGCGCTCCGGCGATTGCAACAGGTCTGGCTATGGCCCGACCTGACCTAGACATCTGGGTTATCGGTGGCGATGGCGACATGATGTCAATCGGTGGTAACCACCTCATCCATGCTTTGCGCAGAAACGTGAACATCAACATTCTGCTTTTCAACAACATGATTTATGGTTTGACCAAGGGCCAGTTTTCGCCCACAAGTGAGGTCGGCAAAGTTACTAAGAGCTCACCGATGGGATCTCTGGACGCTCCGTTTAACCCTGTGTCTGTTGCACTGGGGGCCGAAGCCTCCTTCGTTGCCCGCACCCACGACATGGACCGTCAACACATGATGGACATGTTCCGGCGAGCACATGCGCACAAGGGCACCTCTATCGTCGAAGTCTTCCAGAACTGCAACGTCTTCAACGACGGTGCCTGGGAAGGAATCACGAAGAAGCAGAACCGGAACGCGAACCTGATCTCTCTTGAGCACGGTAAGCCGATTCGCTTCGGTGCCGACGATGAGTTAGGCGTCATAATCGACAACGGTGTGGCAAAAGTGGCTTCGGTAGCAGATGTTGGTGAAGCAGCTGTACTTGTGCATGACGAAGGTAAGACCGATCCCTCGACAGCATTCATGCTCAGTCGTTTGGCGCGCGGCCCGTTCGAACCCACTCCCGTCGGCGTGTTCCGCGCTGTGGAAAGGATCGAATACGCGACTTCATCTACTTCTCAATTAGCGATGGCCCATAACGAAAAAGGTTCAGGGGACCTCGAATCTTTACTCCGCTCGCGCGGAACTTGGCAGGTCTAAGCGATATCGCTTGGATACTCGATCTTGACGGGGTTGTCTGGCTAGCGGAGCAGCCGATCCCCGGAGCAGCTCGAGCAATTGAACGCCTCGACGGTCTAGGTGAACAACTTCTCTTTGTAACTAACTTTTCTGCCCTTACCAAAGGACAGGTAGAAGGCAAACTCAAAGCCTGCGGGATTGACGCGACAGGAAGAGTGCTGACTTCAGCTATGGCTGCAGCGTCTCTTGTGCAACCTAACGAGAAGGTCCTTGTATGCGCTGGAAATGGAGTAATTGAGGCGGTTGAAGATCGAGGTGCGATTGCCTTCGATCCCAGCGATGGAGTTGACGCGCACGGTTCTATCGATGCTGTCATTGTCGGGTTTCACCCCCATTTTGACTTCACTCGTCTTGCTGCATCGACCCGCGCTCTTCACAAAGGTGCACGCTTGATCTCAACCAACAACGATCCGACCTATCCAACTCCTGACGGGTTGCTTCCGGGCAACGGCTCCTTAACCTCCGCACTCGCTACGGCAGGGCAAGTGCAACCGACTATCGCGGGAAAGCCGAATCGGGCGATTGCTGATCTCGCGTTAGATCGGCTCGAAACTCAACGCGGAACGCAGGGAAACTTGGTTGTTGGGGACCTTCCAGCTACCGACGGTCTGTTGGCGGTTGAACTTGGATTCGAGTTCGGTCTCGTTTTATCTGGAGTTACCGGAGCCGAAGACGCAGCCACTTGCGACCCGAGCCCCTACATCGTTGCTGATGACCTGGAGGCTCTCGTTGATGAGGTGTTTCCGTGAGCCGCTACCAAGGCCAATATAAGTCTGATCCAGTGCAGTGGCTCTGCTGGTAGCTTCAATCTATGTGTGGAAGGCGACGCTAAACCAACGGAGCCCTTTGCGATGACACGACGCAGGCTCGATACCGAGTTGATGCGACGCGATTTGGCGGCGACTCCCACACGGGCACGCGAACTTATTGAAGCCGGCCAGGTATTGGTAGGAGGAGCTATAGCAAGCAAACCCACGCGTATGGTCGCGCCGGGTGACCCCGTCGTAGTTACCGGATCCGGCCCACAGTTCGTTTCGCGAGGCGGCGACAAACTCGACGTTGCGCTCACAACATTTGGGATTGACCCCAAGGGCAAACGTGTGGTGGACGTCGGTGCGTCAACCGGCGGATTCTCCGATTGCGTCATCCAACGAGGAGCTCGAGAAGTAGTTGCCATTGACGTCGGCTACGGACAGCTGGACCAGCACATCCGTGATGATCCGCGGGTGGATGTATTCGAACGAACCAATGTGCGGTACCTCGAACTTTCAGACATAGGAGGACCGGGAGATCTAGTTGTTGCTGATCTGTCGTTTATATCCTTGGGAACTGTCTTACCTCGGTTGACCATTCTTTGCGGGGATAAGGGCGAACTACTGATGCTGGTAAAGCCTCAATTTGAAGCTGCCCGTGAGGAGGCATCTCGCTCTCAAGGAATCATTCGCAGTCCTGAGGTGTGGCGTAGAGTTCTCGAAAAAATATCTAAATGTGTTTCCGAAGCGGGCCTTGGCATCATGGGTCTAATGGTTTCACCACTTCGCGGTGCCGGCGGAAACACAGAATTCTTTATGCACTCTCGAGCGGGAGCAACTGATGGCGTTCGAGTCACCGATGCAATAAGCCGAGCAGTTAATGATGCCAAGGGAGAAGCGATGTCATGAGTGTGGTTTCAATGATGTTGCATCCCGACCGTGCTGAAGCAGCTGAGTTGGCGGCTCAGATCGTCAGCTATTTGACCGATTCAGGGCACTCCGTTCGGCTGCTTAACAAAGAAGCGGTTGCGCTCAATCGCGCCGAATCTGGATGCGCTGACGATGATTTCGCAACGGGAGCGGACCTTGCAGTCAGCATCGGCGGAGATGGCACGATGCTGCGCACATTTGAATTAGTCGCTTCATCCGACGTTCCTGTTCTTGGGATCAACGTAGGGCATCTGGGCTACTTAACCGAATTTGAGGCCGACGAAGCTCAAAGTGCTATTGACCTCGCATTGTCAGGACAGTTACCCGTCGAAGAGCGACTAATGGTGCAGGGGCGAATACAACGGTCAGACGGCGGCGCTGATGGCCACTGGATAGGTCTCAATGAGGTAGTCATAGAGAAGAAGGCTCAAGGCCATACGGTACGACTCGAGGTCACTATCGATGGCTCTGCATTTGCAACCTACGCAGGTGACGGATTAATCGTTTCCACGCCCACCGGCTCCACTGCATACAACCTTTCTGCACGCGGTTCGATCGTGGCGCCAACCCATTCGTCGCTCCAACTCACACCAGTGGCCCCACATATGTTGTTCGACCGTTCGTTGGTGTTGAGGCCAGATACTGAGATTCGCATCTCAGTTGTCGGCGAACGCGAAGCCAACCTATCCATCGATGGCCGCAGCGTCGCAGCCCTGTCGGATGGTGATGTAATGATCGCGACGCGAGCAGACACCATCGCTCGTCTAGTGACTTCGGGAACAGGTGGCTTCCAACAAGTCTTAAAGCAAAAGTTTGGACTTAAGGACCGCTGATGCTTCTGGAACTCTCGGTCCAGAATCTCGGCGTGATTGAGGCTTCGACGTTGGTCCTCCGGCCTGGGGTAAGCGTGCTTACTGGCGAGACTGGTGCCGGCAAAACCATGGTGGTCCAAGCCATCGAACTACTCACTGGCGGACGAGCCGACCCTTCGATGGTACGAAACGGAGCTGAATATGCATCCGTGGAAGGCCGATTCGAAATGCCGACAGGTGAAGAGGTGGTGCTGCGACGCGTGATACCAGCTAAAGGTCGCAGTAGGGCATATCTCAATGGTGCCTTAGCTCCTGCGTCGCAACTTGCAGAGCTAGGTTCACATTTGGTTGATCTACACGGTCAGCATCAGCACCAATCCCTATTGCATCAAAAAGTCCAACGAGCAGCCCTTGACCGACACGGCCAGATCGATCTTGACGACCTACACGCCGCTCGCGGCGAAGAACGGCGGCTTTTACAAGAAATCGAAGGCATGGGAGGCGATGCAAGAACTCGTGCCCGTGAAATTGACCTCCTGCAGTTCCAAGTCAACGAACTCGAACAAGCCGAGCTGGACGATCCACGCGAAACTGACGCTCTTAAAGATCTAGAAGAACTGCTGGCCGACGCGTCAGCGCATATAGAACACGGAAATCGTGCTCGCGTAATGATCAGCGACGACGATGGGGTCCTAGATCTTTTAGGTCAAGCCATAGCGACTATCGCTGGTCGGGCTCCCTACCACGAAATCGCCGAGCGTTTGAGGGGTCTTCAAGCCGAACTTTTTGATGTGACCGATGAGATGCGCGAATTGGTTGACAGCATCGACGAGGAGCCCGAACGCCTCGCCGAGGTTCGATCCCGACGGCAGCTACTTGTGGACTTATTAAGAAAATACGGCGACAGCCTGGAAGACGTCATCGAATACAGAAGCGAGGTGTCTGATCGCCTCGAACGTCTCCAAAATCATGAAACAGTAGCGGCCGAACTAGAGATAGCTCTAACAAAAGCGCAAGGCGAGCTTGCGGTTGCTGCCGGAGCTGTGGCAAATGCTAGGCGTTCAGCGGCACCCGCCTTCGCTAAAGCGGTGAACCACTACCTCCCAGAGCTGGCACTCGAACACGCCAGCTTGTCTGTCGAAGTTCGAGGGGACGACCCTGCAGACGACGTCGAAATCATGTTTCGAGCCAATAGTGGTGCCGGACGACACGGTCTAGTAAAAGTAGTTTCTGGAGGAGAACTCGCCCGAGTCATGCTTTCTCTTCGGTTGGTCTTAACTGCCGGTCCGCCGACTCTGATCTTCGATGAAGTCGATGCTGGAGTCGGCGGAGCTGCAGCTGTCGCTGTGGGAAGAGCCCTAGGGCGGTTAGGAGCGTCCCATCAGGTACTCGTCGTTACACACCTACCGCAGGTCGCCGCCTTCGCAGACCAGCACCTTGTGGTTGACAAAATAGATGACGGACGGACGGTTGTATCAACCGTTACAGAAGTAACCGAAGAGCACCGTGTCCGTGAACTGGCACGCATGTTGGCTGGGCAGCCAGACTCCAAGAGCGGCAGAGAACATGCCACGGAACTCCTCGAACAGGCGGAACTCGACCGGAGTCAGGTATGAGACTCCGACGCAGGGAAGGCTTGGCGGAAGAAAAAAAGCTTGGAGCCTCAGCGCGTGTAGACCGCCGGACTAAAAATCTAATTCCGCGGCTACAACCCGGGGAGATAGCCGTTATTAACCATGAAGATCTTGATCGGCTGGCCGCGGATGGTCTGGTGGCATCGAAGGTGTCAGCTGTCCTCAATGCGTCTCAAAGTATGTCCGGCCGCTACCCGGCTCTCGGTGCCCTGGTACTCCTTCAGGCAGGAGTGCCCTTGTTAGACGGTATTGGAGTGGGTGCTTTCAACCGGATTCGAGAAGGAGACAGGCTTTCGATCATCAATGATCGTGTCTACGCGAACGGCCAGGCCATCTGTCGCGGAAGCCGGCCGACGATAAAGGAGTTGGAACAAAGGCTCGAATCGGCGCGAGATGCGGTGCGGGGCGAACTAGGTCAATTTGCCACTAACACGCTCCAATATTTGGCGACAGAACCCGAACTCATTACAGACGATCTAGAGCTCCCGGAACTTTCAGTCGAACTTTCCAAAAGACAAATTCTGGTGGTTGTTCGCGGAATCGATTACCGAGAGGACTTAGCTGCGCTTCGAAGGTCGGGATATATGCGCGAGATGCGGCCAGTCCTCGTTGGAGTCGACGGCGGTGCCGACGCGCTGCTTGCAGTAGGGCTAACACCTGATTTGATACTTGGCGACTTCGACTCTGTATCGAGGGACGCGCTTAGCTGTGGAGCGCAGTTGTTGGTCCACGCCTATCCGGGTGGGCTTGCCCCTGGAGCAGCGAGGTTGGAACGTCTCGGTTTTGACTATTCGGTGGTAGAGGGCGTGGGCACGAGCGAAGACATAGCGATGCGAATGGCTTTTGAAGAACGCGCAGAACTCATCGTTCTCGTTGGATCGCATACCTCTATGGCAGATTTTTTCGACAAGGGCCGTAGAGGCATGGCCTCAACGTTTCTTACCAGGATGAAAGTTTCCGCCATTCTCGTCGACGCGAAGGGAGTTAGCCGTCTGTACCGCACCCAAGTCCGTAAACGTGACCTGGGTCTACTGATTCTCTCGGCACTCTTCACGCTTGTGGTCATTGCGGTAGTAACAGAACCCGTTCGCCTGCTGCTCCGCACTTTATGGCTGAACCTAGGAATGTGACTTCGAAGTGATCAATCTGCGTTACCACATCATCAGTATCGTGGCCGTGTTCTTGGCACTGGGAATCGGTCTTGCACTGGGCTCTACTTTTGTCGACTCCATCCTCGTAAACGAGTTAGAAGATCAGGTAGACGAGTTTGAGGCCGACCGCCGAGAAGCCATCACACAAAAAGATGCGGCCCTCGCGGCTAGAGATACGGCCCTCGCAGCCAAAGATCTGGTGTTAGAAGCCAAGAAAGAAATCGAATCGGAAGCCGCAGTCGAGGCTGAACGGCATCGAGCGGAGGTAACAGCGGAACGCGACGCCGCAAAGACCCAAAAAGACGCGCTTATTGAACAATTCGAAATGAATACGGCAGCACACAATTCTTTGCTCACCACCATTGAAATGCTGATGCCAAGGGCCCATTTAGAAGAGACGTCTTGGATTCTCTTGGCTCCGACGGGCATCGATAGCGCCCTAGCTTGGAAAATTCGAGATCTCCTGACCCGTTCGGACGGAGAATATCTAGGAACGCTGTGGATCGAACCGACCATGAACTTTGAAAACCCAGAAACGCTTGATGCATTAAATCGGCTCTACGGCAATGATGAAGGTGAAATGGGCATCGCTGACTTGACGGTCTCAGGTATAGCGGCCTCACTTCTGACACAAGACGCGCTTACCAACTCGGCCATGGACACCACCCCGCTGCTCATAAGCGAACTTAGAGATTTAGGTCTATTGCGGTTTGACCGGTATTTATCAACGCGTGATCTGGAGAGCATTTCGAATTCCGCTAATCGTCTCCTGGTCATCAACGACCCGGAACACCTTGATCTCCACGAGGGATTTTTTATTCCTCTTCTTCAACAAATTTCACGAACCGCAGACGTGGGCACCGCTGCGTTAGTGGAAGTTGCCCTTGAAGAAAGATCTCGAGGACAAATAGTCAACAGGGTTCGCAACGATTCCTTGCTTGCGCAGAGCTTGTCGACCTTTGACGATGTTGCCTCGTTCGAAGGCCGACTCTCTCTTCTGCTCGGGTTAGCCCGTCTTCCATCTGTTGGTCATTACGGTGATTTGGCTACATCCGAAGGTCAATTTTCTCAATGACGCATGTCGTAGCCATCGTGCCCGCCAAAGACAGAGTCGATTCGATCGCAGCGACGGTGACGGCACTTGTCGAACTAGACATGATTGGCGAAGTGGTGGTGGTTGATGATTGTTCTATCGATGGCACCGGCGAAATGGCTCGAAAGGCCGGGGCCCGCGTTGTTACGCTCGAACGGAACTTAGGCAAAGGAGGAGCGGTGGCTGCTGGTGTTACAGCTTCAGGAGCCCCAGACAGCTACTTACTCATAGACGCTGACCTCGGCGCCTCAGCTGCGCATGCAAACATTCTCCTCCAACCCTTGGTAGACGATCAGGCAGACATGACCATAGGGATCTTCCCGAAAACTGGACGATCGCTAGGCTTTGGCATTGTGAAGCGAACAGCAGCTCGGTTGATCGAGGAGGCAACAGGCCGACGATTTGTTGAGCCGCTTTCAGGTCAACGAGGGGTGAATGGCCCGCTGATGCGCTCGCTCGATCTGGCCGACGGATTCGGGTTGGAAGTAGCGCTCTCTATCGATGCGCATATTGCCGGCGCTCGAATCCAAGAAATTCCGGCCCCGTTTTCTCACCGACCTTCAGGCAGAGGACCAAAGGGCGTTGCTCACAGGGCCCGTCAATGTAGAGATGTTATGAAAGCGTCCGCGGGTCGACTCGGCTGGCGGTCCACTCTAGAGACCATGGTAAGTGGATTATTGAGGAAGAGAACCAAGTGATCCTCACGATCGGGACGTTTTTGGTGGCCCTGGTGGGCGCCTTGTTCGCATGGGGGCGGCTTGGATCTTCGTTGTCGCGACCCCAATGGCAGAAAGAAAATTACCGCGGGAGAGTGATAGTTGGAGTATCAGGTGTGTTTGTCGTACTGATCGAGGTCCTTGTAATTGGGAATCTCTATTGGGGATTTAGTGCAGCGTTGTACCGCGCCCATGCCTTAGCTGCCCTAATTCTGGTTTTAGCATTCGGGTTATTGGGTTGGATTGACGACACTCGTGCCAAAAAAACAGGAGGAGGTCTTCAGGGGCATCTTGAAGCAGCTATCTCCGACGGCACATTCTCTACAGGTATGTTGAAATTAGTCGGTGGCATCGTGGTCTCGTTTGGGGCGGTAATAATCGCCGATGTAGGCGACGGGCTTGTCGGTCTTGCTCGCGGTGCCGCGATTGTTGCCTTGGGCGCAAATCTGTTGAACCTTCTTGACAGAGCACCTGCACGCTCGTCAAAAGTCGCTCTGCTTTGGTTCTTAACGCTTTTAGTCTTAACCGCTGCGCTGGGTGACTCGTATTCGGTGGTGCATCTGATTTGGGCCTCGGGAGTGGTGGGTGCGAGCGTCGGGTTGGTTCCGTCAGAGTTGATGGAACGCCACATGCAGGGAGATACCGGAGTCAACGCGACTGGCGCGCTGTTGGGGTTCTCGACCGTTTTAGTCGGCTCTTCTGTCGCCGAGTGGATCGCTCTTGGCGTTCTCGCCGTTCTGAACTTAGCGAGCGAAAGAACGTCTTTTAGTCAGGTGATTGCTGCAAACGCGACCTTGGACCGGCTTGATCGCCTGGGTGCGCGGCACCGAAAAAAATGAAACGACACATGTTGGTGGAATTGGAAATCTCGAATATCTCAAAAAGTGTCGTTGAAGGTCAACACCATCGGAGAACTGACCCGCTAAATTCTCTGCAAGTGGAGCGGGACCTCAACCATGACTAAACACATTTTCGTAACTGGTGGGGTTGCGAGTGGACTCGGCAAGGGCATAACAGGATCTTCCCTTGGGCGCCTCTTGAAAGCAAGAGGCCTTCGGGTGACGATGCAAAAGTTCGACCCGTACATAAATGTCGACCCAGGAACCATGAACCCTTTCGAACATGGTGAAGTTTTTGTGACCGATGACGGAGGCGAAACTGATCTCGATTTGGGTCATTATGAGCGTTTCATCGATGAGCCGCTTACGAAGGACTCAAACGCGACAACGGGCTCGATCTACCAAGCGGTTCTCGCGGCTGAACGTCACGGGGATTACCTAGGGAAGACGGTTCAGGTAATCCCTCATATAACTGATGAGATTAAGCGTCGCATCCGGCGTCTCGCTACGGCTGATACAGACGTAGTGATTACTGAAGTCGGTGGTACCGCCGGCGACATCGAAATTCTTCCTTTTCTTGAGGCGATACGGCAGATGCGATTAGACGCCGGTCGCGGAAACGTCTGTTACGTGCACGTCACTCTCGTCCCGTTTATAGGGCCGTCTGGGGAACAAAAAACTAAGCCCACTCAACATTCTGTGACGGAGTTGCGAAGCAGAGGAATTCAACCGGACGCAGTAGTCCTTCGGAGTGAAGAGCCAATTGACACAGCGTTGCGCGAAAAGATTTCGCGTCTCTGCGACGTCGAACTTTCGGGCGTTGTCAATGCCCCCGACGCGTCCAATCTTTACGAAATCCCGCTCATACTCCACGACGAGGGCCTTGATAGATACGTCTGCGAAATATTGGGTCTAGCGGAATTGGAACCCGATCTGGAGTCGTGGTCGGCACTTGTGGATCGCATAGAGGAGGCGACCTCGAAGGTGCAGATAGGGGTGATTGGCAAGTATGTGAGTCTTCCAGATGCCTACCTGTCGGTAGTCGAATCATTACGACACGGCGGCTATCACCATGGCGCCGAGATAGAAATTGATTGGATTCAGGCTGAAGACGTCGAAGGTCTTCTGGCGAGCGGCAGACTCGCACACCTGGACGGCATGGTCATCCCCGGTGGCTTCGGAGAACGTGGAATCGAAGGGAAGATTGCTGCCGCTCGATATGCGAGAGAAAACGAAGTCCCTTGCTTGGGCATTTGTCTAGGACTTCAGGTCATGGTGACGGAATTCTGTCGCAATGAACTGGGCTTGGTTGGTGCCAATAGTCGTGAGTTTGACCCCACTACGTCTCATCCTGTAGTCGATTTAATGGATTCGCAGCGTGATGTGACAGACATGGGTGGCACCATGCGCCTGGGTCTGTACCCAGCTCGCCTAATTGAGGACAGCCGCGTGGCGGCGATGTACGGAGATTCCTTGATTTATGAGCGTCACCGCCACCGTTATGAGGTGAACAACGACTACCGGATTCCGATGGAAGAACAAGGCCTTAGATGCAGCGGATTGTCACCTGACGGAAGACTGGTGGAATTCATAGAACTTGACGCGCACCCGTTCTGGGTAGGCACACAGGCACATCCAGAGTTCAAGAGCCGACCAGACCGGCCCGCACCGCTGTTTCGAGGTCTTGTAGGAGCAGCTCTTGCAAGGTCTGAAGGACGGAATCCAAAACTCCTGGAGTCGCGTACCGAGTCGGTGGATTGAAGCATGGTCGGCCGATCCGACCCTGAGTTCTCTCTGGTCAACGAACGGCTAGTACACGCTGGATATGCCTTTGATCTTTATACGACTACGTGGGTTGACTCTTCGGGCGAAACGTTCCAAAGAGACATTGTTCGTCACCGCGGCGCAGTGGCGGTTGTGCCGCTAACAGAGGATGACGAACATGTTTTACTTGTACGCCAGTTTCGCACTCCCTTAGATGACTGGCTGTTGGAGTTGCCAGCGGGTCTTCGAGACATAGACGGAGAGGCAGAAATCGAAACGGCTCGACGTGAATTGGAAGAGGAAATCGGATGTGTCGCTGAGACGGTTGAACACCTAGTCACACTGGTAACTGCCGTGGGATTCACTGATGAAGCGATATCAATTTTTTTGGCTCGGGACCTTACTTGGACGAAACGTCAAGCCGACGGCGTAGAAGAAAAGTCGATGACTGTCGAAAAGGTTCCCTTGGCTGAAGTTGGCGCAATGATCCGGAACGGAGAAATCACTGACGCCAAAACCGTTGCTGGTCTTTTACTCGTCCAACAGAAGTTGATTTCTTAAGCCGATGAACGAGAGCGCGACGATCATCGAATTGAAGAACTTCCAGAAATGGTTGACCGAAGAACGAGAGAGAACAGCGTCAACGGTTTCCGAGTACCTGAGGGACCTCAACCGCTTCCTTGATTGGCTCACTAATGGTGGGGACCAGCTAAAAACGGTTCAACAAAGTGATATTACGGCCTATGTAGCCCATCTGAAAGGTTCAGACCGAGCTCCATCTACCGTTAAGCGCGCCACCGTTGCAATTCGTTCGTTCTTCCGGTTCTTGGCTGTCGAAAAAATGATTGAGACAGACCCCGGAGCCTCTGTTGAAGTGCCCAATGTGCCTCGGGGCTTACCAAAGGCGTTACCCCTTCAGCAGATCGAATCGTTGCTGGCCTCTCCAGTAGGAGACGATCCCGCTTCGCACCGTGACAAAGCCATTCTGGAAGTTCTTTATGGATGCGGTCTACGCATAGGGGAGTTGGTTGCGCTGGAACTGGTTGACGTTGACCTCGACGGTCGACTTTTGCGGGTCTTTGGCAAGGGCCGCCGAGAACGCATCGTTCCCTTGGGTGGCCCCGCAAGCGACGCACTAGAGCAGTGGATCGACGGGATTGGGCGAAAGGCCGTATTGGATCTCCGACTGCATCAGCAAATAGCAGAAGACCATGTTTTCCTGAGCGTTGGTGGGCCAAAACCAGGTACGGGGATTAGCCGTCGAGGGGCATGGATGGTGGTTCGAGGTCATGGGAACAGGGTCGGCCTCGGTCCTGAACTAACGCCCCATGTTCTGCGCCACTCATGTGCTACCCATATGTTGGTCAATGGAGCCGACATCCGCTACGTACAACAACTTTTAGGGCATAGGTCGATCAGTAACACACAGCGTTACACCGCACTTAGAGACGAAGAAATTCGGAAGATCTACGACCGGTCCCACCCTCGCGCAGAGGTGCAGTTACAAGACAAGTAGTTTCACTGTTGTGCCGATCAGACATTTCCGTCATCTAGTGCGAAGATTTTTTTCCTCTCTTTATCGAAAGGCCCCGAGTTCGGTGGATGGAGAGTGGGCGGCGGGGTACCTCTCAGCGAAAGAACTCGCCCTTTGGTCTGTAATGAGCCACCCTGATCAAAGACATTCGATTGCGGTTGCGCAAATGGTTGACAAACAACTGCCGGAAGACAGAACGGCTGTGGTCGCTGCCCTATTGCATGACATCGGGAAAGTATCGGTTCGCTCTGGAATTTTACTTAGAGTTCTAGCTGGGTTTACGCAACCTCTGGTGAGCACACAACGGCGTCATCGATGGGCATCGAAGGGCGGAGCATTATCGCGATTAGCAGCTTTGATCGAATACCCGACAGTGGGAGCGACCCTGCTCGCGGAGGCGGGTAGCGAGGAATTCGTGGTGAGGTGGGCTGCCCAACATCATCTGCGACCCGAAGATTGGACTGTCGACCGCGTGCGGGCCAGAGTGTTGCGACGAGCAGATAGCGTCGCGGTTTAAGGAGAAGCACATGGAAGCGGTTGAGATCACAGCATCGCTGAAGGAGGCGATCCTCCACGCTTACGGAGATCGAGTTGGGACGTTCAAGCTGCAATCGATTGACGAAGCGACCTCGAAAGCCCGCCAAAAAGTTCGCTCGCAACTTTCCAAAGAGCAACGATTGGTAATTGATCGGGCTTTAGTGCCTTTTCGGGTTTGGTTAATCAATCGAGACCCAGAAGCGGCCGACCGAGTGAAAAAACGAGTACCGCCTCCGCAAGACATAGAGACAGCGGTTCGCGCAGCGGAAGATTATGCCCTAGCGAGTATCGCTCCCGACCTAACGGACGAAGAGAAAGCGTTATTGACCGGTCGTCTGCAGAACGGACGTGTTGAAACGGTTGAAGAACGTAACGGAATAAAACGTCCCCCCCTAAAACTGTCGAATCGACATGTTCGAACCATGGCATGCGGTTTCGCCGTAATTTTTCTCGGTTCGGGCTTAGCAGGGGTGGCGACGGAGGCAGCCACTCTCGTGACCATACTGGGAGCAGCGATCTTTGTTTTCGGATTCAGGAGGTGGCGATCAGGCAACGTGACCTCAAATATCCCCGAGGTATCAGTCTTTCGCGGAGGGAAAATCAGTAATGAGGGAAAAAGCCAGTTCTGACTTCATCGGAGCGTTAGTTCACGATGATGGCAGAAAACCCATCGCATCCTTAGCTCGCTGAACGGTCACAGTTGCGACTTCAGATGCTTTTCCTGCACCGCGCGCAATAATTTGATCTAACTCCGCTGGATCAGCGAGAAGCTCCGCTCGGCGATGTTGTACCGGTTCGAGCAGATTAATGATCGCCTCGGCAGTGTCGTTCTTCAATGGACCGTATTGGTGGTACTCGTCAGCGAGCGTTTCAGGATCGCGCCCGGTGGCAGCTCCAAGTATCGATAACAAATTGGAGACACCAGGTTTCGTATCAAAGTCGAATCGGACCTCATTCTCCGAATCCGTTACCGCCCGTTTCAACTTCTTCGCGATGGAGGTCGTGTCTTCGAAAATACCGACGGTACCCATGGGCGACTCCGTGGATTTAGACATTTTGTTCGTCGGCTCTTGAAGATCCATAACTCTCGCTGCGATCTTTGGAATCGCGGCTGCCGGTAACACGAAAGTTTCGCCGTAACGTGAGTTGAACCGGTCAGCCACGTCACGCGTTAACTCCAAATGCTGACGCTGATCGTCGCCCACAGGAACCCGGTCCGCATCATAAATCAGGATGTCCGCTGCCATCAAAGCTGGATACGTGAATAGACCTGCAGACACATGTTCTTGGCCAGCGTCGCCTTGTTTCACCGATTTGTCTTTGAACTGCGTCATTCGACGGAGCTCCCCGAAAGAAACCGTGCACTCAAGAAGCCATGACAGCTCAGTGTGATAGGGAACATGGCTTTGAACGAAAAGGGTGCACACTTCAGGATCGAGACCCACCGCCACCAAAGTGGCCATTGTCTCGAGAGTCTTTGAACGAAGCTCCACAGGATCTTGCTGAACAGTGATGGCGTGGAGGTCGACGGCGCAATAGAAGCTGTCATGCTCATGTTGATCAATAGCCCACTGGCGAAGGGCACCCAAAAAATTTCCCAGATGTATGTCTCCGGTGGGTTGAATGCCTGACAACACTCTCGTCATACGGCTTGACGGTACCGCAGGCATCAACACAAACCATCCGAAGAAGTGACGAAGACACCGAAGAAATGCCTCGAAAGACTCATCAAGCGTGTTACATGGATGTGATTTGCTCCGCTATCTTTAGGCAATGCCCTACGACGTACAAACCGACGTTTTTGAGGGCCCGTTCGACCTTCTGTTGCGTCTTATTCTTCAACAAGAGGTCGACATTTATGAAGTGTCCTTGAGTCATATCGTTGATGCTTATTTAGCGGAGATGGACCGAATCATTGTGGTAACGGAAGGGGAGAGTTCCCCTGCCAACCGTGTCAACCTCGAGTTAGCGACAGAGTTCCTGTTGATCGCGGCGACTCTTGTCGAGTTGAAAACTCGGCGACTGCTTCCAGACGAAGCGGATGGAGACCTTGACGATGAACTGGGCATATGGGAGGAACGGGACCTCTTGCTTGCTCGCCTGCTGGAGTGCAAGACCTTCAAGGGAGCTGCCGTGGCGATGCGACAGTTGGCTCACCGTGCATCGTTTGGCTACCCGCGAGCCGTCGGACCTGATGAAAAATATTTGTCCCTCGCACCTGACCTTCTCAAAGGGCTATCGATTCAGGACATCTCTGAGGCTTTCTTGCGGGCAACGGCCCCGAAACCTGTTGTCCGAGTCGACCTTGGCCATCTCGCTCCTATCACTGCGTCAGTGACGGACGCTATGTTTGAGTTGATAGATGAGCTTCCAAGGCTGGGAAAAACTACTTTCAGGCAATTAACTGGGGGCTTGGTTGATCGGATTCAGGTAGTAGTTCGATTTCTGGCTGTACTGGAGCTCTTCAAACAGGGCCATATCGAACTAGACCAACCCGAACGATTCGGTGACATAACCCTCGTGTGGACCGGTAACGAAAACGAGTTGTTGTTGCCCATTGGTGGTGTTTCATATGACGGCTGAGGATGATGCCGAGGTTTTTCAAGTATTGGCGGCGCAACTAGAGAATGAGGGTTCCCTTTCGACCCCGTCACCTTCAGAAAG
>Ga0315319_10000214_pt1 | contig 17322 bp, 12 predicted proteins | sample M1500m3416metaG_FD_203463 | JGI IMG/M metagenome (GOLD analysis project Ga0315319, IMG submission 203463) | Ammonia-oxidizing marine archaeal communities from Monterey Bay, California, United States - M1 500m 3416 | ecosystem: Environmental > Aquatic > Marine > Intertidal zone | place: USA... | reverse complement strand
CGATTATCTGCTGACGCTCCTCCGGAGACAAGCGTCGTATGATCTCGTGCCTGCGACCGTTCGCTTCAGAAGCGAAGTTCTCCCATGGGTTGTTGGGATCGCCAGTGAACTCGTAGCCACGCCCTTCGGGTGCAGCGTCGGCGTCTATCGCCCTTCGATCTCGTTCAGCCGTGAGAAAAGCGAGCCATTGCTCGCGACCCGGCTCGTTCTCAGCCCAACCCCTGATTGTTTCTATATCTTGTTCAAGTTCTTCATCCGACATCCCTGCAACCGTCCGGCGGCGGCTTTCCCACTGCGCCAATTCGCGCCACTCCGCACGCGTTTCAGCATCCATGTTGTCGATACGAAGACCCGCTGCCAGAAAACCATCATCCTCATCTCTAATAATGGCGTGAATCGCATCGCTATCGGCTTGCGTTAACAAATATTCCCTTGCCTCAGGACGCATACGAGGACGCTGCGGAGCGTCGTCTGGAAGGTCAGCCTCAGGATCAGGAGGACCGCCTCCTTGACTTTCGGGAGTTTCAGGAAGATCATCTGGACCAAACTCGGCAGCCCTACGACGAGCCTCTTCAGGATCAATAGCATCTGGGGCATCTGCCTCTGCACGACTATCCCTCTCTGCTATCAGCCGGTCGTAATAATCCGGGTCATGACTACGCGTGTCACCGTCAAGCGGACGCGGTGCAGCATCCGGCAAATCCCTGTCTCTCAAAGCCTCTTGCGTCCTGATGTGTTGAGCAATCTGCTCATCAGTAGCATTAGAAACGTTGATTAATTGTCCTTGTCCGGGCCGGTGATCGCCCGGACGGCCACCGGGCGTTACCCCGGTACCCGGCCTATCCGCTGATTCAGGAACCAAATCCTCTACCGCTTCCGCCACATCCTCCGTAGCATCCTCAGCGGCCTCCTCCTGACCCGGAACATCCATCTCCCCCGCAATCAGCGACTCAATAAACGCTTCCCGATACTCCGGCTCCTCCTGCATCCGACGCTCATGCTCTTCTAAATCCACACCATCCGGCAAACCAATCTCATCAAATTCTGATTCTCTGTCCCGATCCGGTGCATTGCCAGCAGCGTCACCGGCTTGACGACGTTCCCCCTCAAGTTCGCGTGCCGCCCTCACGGCCCGTGCGGCCTCCGCGGTCGGACCCGAACCCCTATTGTGCTGCTGATTTACCCCAGTAAACCCTTCCATGAATGCGTCCCAAAACGACCGATAGTCCTCATCCATAGGATCATCGCCGCGAGCCACCTCAGCATCAAGAAGACGTTCCCGACTCCCTTCACTGGCAGCGGCATCAATGCGACCGACCAACTCATCCAAGTTTTCGATTTCGCTAGCCCGCGCCTCCTGCCTGTCCGCCCTAGCCAAACGCCTATCTGCACGACGCAACCGGCGCTGACCGCGCCCAGCCAACCGTCGCTCACGGCCACGCGCACCCATGGAACGGTCACCGGGCTTGTAGTCAATATCTTTTCCATTCCCGTCAACCAGACGCGATGCAGACGGGATCGACCTCAAACCCGCCGCCAACTCTCTCCCAAGTTTCGTAATAAAACGACTACCAGCAGGACGTTCCCAAATTGTGCCCTCCTGAACCAGCATGTCATTATCACGATCAATAGCACCAGCCTCATAAGGAACAACCTTCGGAACCCTCCTCAACGGGTTACGAATCTTTACTTCAAACTCAGCCTGATCAAACAGACGCGCACGAACAGCCACCTGATTGACATGCGATTCACGATTCAAATTCATGTTCCGTCATCCTCCACCTCTTCCGCCTCAGGCAAATTCGCCAGCGCTTCCGGATAGAGAGTTTGCAAATCTTCGACACCACGATCCGTGGACAAGTGGAACCGTGCCAACGTCAACGCTTCTTCTTTATCCAATTCTTCAGGCAGTTCGTCAAGTACATAGTTGGCTACAAGTTCTATAATGCCTAACCTTCTAGGGTTATTACGAGCAGTAATATACTCCTGCATCTTGGTGAGAGTTTCTTCGCTTACTTTGCCCATATCAATCTCTCCTTACGCCAACCATGGCGGAGTTTCCCCATCAGGGTTATCCAGACGCCATTGCCGACGCGCAGCCGTACTCCAACCACCTGAATCCATGTTCTGCGGACGGTCCAGTGCCCTTCCTAGCGGTTCAGGCCGTCGCGCTCCTGCTGGGGCAGCACGATCATAAGCCTCCACAAGCGCCTCGTAACGCTCCCTTATCTCATCAGGCATATTCATGAGCGCACGATCGTTCCACCTGCTACGCATTGACGCCATCTCAGCCCACATATCCTGATGACTCATCGCTGCTATCGCATCTAGAGAGGAGGGGAGGGCGGCATTGTTATCCACCGTGGGAGGTCGGGGACGATTCGCTTCCGGAAGTTGCCCTTGATCCACCCGAATAGACGCAATGGTTTCATGAAAAATACGAGCCAGTTCTGATTCGCTGATTACAAAATCGCTGCTACCCGTGGCGGGAGAATACCGCTGTCCATCAACAGTTTCTCGCTGCACCCACCATTGTCCGTATTTGGTGCCCATGGCACCCGGAAACTGGTCTTCCCCCAAAGGAGACCCGTCAACGGCTAACCGTTCCCACGGGTGACGACCCTCAGATTGCAAAACTGAATGCCCCAACATCGAAGTCACATTTGCAGGATCGCGATGGTACGCCCCAACCAGACGTTCTGCTTCATCCCTCATACTCTCACTCAGAAGGACGCTTTCTAGACCAGCGTCAAACTTGCTGACTTCTATCGCAAGAAAATGAGTCATTCCCTTGGCGGCAGACCGATCGTCAAAACCGTGTCGTCCCCAAATCACAGGACCATCAGAAGCAGGACCAACGTGGACATGGCGTATCAGCCCTGTCTCAACCAGACTGGCCCACGCGTAATTGTTATAAACAGTCGCAAAACCAAGACCCTTAGCACCACTGTTGTACATCGTCCCATTATTGATATGTCCAGTTCCGTCAGCCTTCAGATATACCGTGCGACTTGTGGAACCAGACGATACCCAATCACCCCATGAACCATCAGCGTTCTTTCTTCTTACAAAGATATTTGCACTAAAACCAGTTGTAGTCGTACCCCCGCTTTTATTAATAGAAATATCCGGTACGCCACCAGACGCATTAGTAGAGATCATAAATTCAGCATCTGGACTTCCCGGTGCAGTGAACCGGTTCTCTACCCCCAAGGAATACGCCTCTGTGATCAGTTCTTTAATCTTTGTTTTTCGCTCCGCAGTCAGGTTATGACCCTCTCCAAACCACTCTCTTTCTAAACCGAATTCCTCAAGACCGAACCGGGCTGGGCGGCCATGCCGCGCAGAACGCTCACCAGAAACAGCACGAATCTTATTCATTCGCCTGCCCATAATTCTCTGCGATACAGCCTGAAGCCACGGCAAATCAGCATCAGGAACATTCGGTTCATTAGCAGGATTTGCCCTCCGAATTGCATCACGATCCCAATTGTCCAAAATAGAAGTGATCTCTTGCACCATGTCACGCTGTCCATCGGGCTGATTGCCAATTTGTTGCAAATGACGAAGCATCTGAGTCAATACCCGTTCCTCTAGCAACTCCCCAGATGCCGGGTTTCCAGCCTCTTCCCATTCTCTACGCCTGCGAACACCCAAATCGTTCCAATCAACCCGATAATCGTGTCCCTGAACGCCCCCTCCTGCGATGCCCTCTAAGCGTGTTCTGAGAATGGCAAGTCCTTCGGTCTGACCCTCGCCGTCCACGGCCAACCTTTCACGAACAGCAACTAATATCTCGTCCAACCCCGCGTCTGAGGGAACATCCGGCGGATTATCACCCCAGATCTCTTCACCCAAAAGAATGCCCGCGGGATCATCAACGTTGACTTCTTGCGGCCTGTGCCAATCCACGGCGGTACGAATCGGGTAGAGCAACTGTGACCCTGCATGGTCGCGACCGTGCTGCGCTTCTACATCAGGCCAATCATTGAATATCTGCTGCAACGCTTCCTCACCCAACTGTTCAACAATGCGCTCCCTGATCCGTTCCACTGCCCGCTGGGCAGGACGTTCTGCATCTGAAACAGCAGCAATGCGGGCTTCGGCGGTGTTAGGAGCATCAGGTACATCTATCTCAGGCGTCTCATTCTGCGGGGTCGGCCCCTGTGGTCCCTCACCTTCCCCTCTACGCCCAGCCTCCAACTCCTCATACCGCCGCCCCACCAAAAAGTCGCGATCCATAAAATCGGGGAATGCGGCGTCGATCTCCGCCATTTCTCGCTGGATGTTCTCCGGGGTCATATCCTCTGGTCGATCGGGATACCGAATCCCCATCACCTTGTCTATGTTTTCTCCCCTATCCATCGCTGCTTGGGCATCGTTTTCTAGTTGCTCTATTCGACCGGGAGGTCGTGGACGCTCCGGTGCATCAGGTGTATCCGGGCTACGCGTCGGGCGCTCCTGATGGTACCTACGACGTAAACGAGCATAAGGACCGGGATTTTCATCATCATCAGGCAGAGGTGGAGGCATGTGATCCATAAGCAACGCTGCTTCTGCACGCATGTCGTCATCCCACTCTTCACGAGCAATCAAGTCTTCCGCTGCGAGGACCAAAGATGCCCTAGCCTCCCACCGGGGACGTTGTGCCTCCAAGTTCCGCTCTTCGGCTAGGTTGGGGTCTTCTATCCGCTGCACTAGTTTTTGAATTTGCTCCACCGACAGGCGATCGTCCTTTTCGTCAGCCCCCTCCCTCTGCTTTTCCAACAACCTGTTGACCAATTGACCACGATCGTTGATGTTCCCGTCCTCATCGAAGTAACGACCAAAACGACGTTCGTGGTGTTCCCTCTGCTCCACGGCATCACGACCGCCACCCGGCTCATAGTCATCGTCGCGCCAAAATGCCCGTTCCGGCAGACCACGCTGTGGGAAACGATTGCCTACATTCCGTAGAGAACGATCATCCGGCAGGCTGCCGTCCTCTTGGACACGAACCGCCTCAATCAGATCCTGAACATCCCTTGCTTCCTCTTCCGGAGTCGGATCCAAAATCGTTGCATCCCTACCCTCCAAAGCATTTATGTGTTCTCCAACAGAGTGTCCTGTTCTTTCCCTAACCTCTTCATCGTCCTCTTCGCGCCGTTCGTTGAACCCCCGCTCCTCAAAAAGTCGGCGCAATGGACGAGTTATCCTGTTGATAATTCCATCGACCTCTTCCCGGTCAACCGCTGCCTGTTCTGCCCGATCACGATCCGCAATCGCCTCATCCTGACCCTCAGCAAAACGATCCAAGCGGGCAGCCCTACGCTCGCGCCGCTCTTCCCGACGGCGATCACGTTCTGAAAAATCAACCTCAGCGCCCTCACGCTCGTCTCGCCTTCGGATCGCCCCCTCCCGACCCCTAGCGAATCGTTCCAACGGGCCTGTTCTATCTCTAGCCGGTTCCGCTTCTTCTTCTTCGGCTTCCGGCTCTCCCCTTCGCCTTTGGCGACGATCACGTTGACGGGGATCTCTCTCCATCAAACCTTCCCGTTCCTCCCGATGACGTTCATCCAACTCCGCCACTTCTCTGTCAAAAGCGTCACGCTCTTCACGAAGACGACGCAATTCACCGGCACGCTCTATGTCCGACTGGGCGCGGGCAACATCCCTATCAGCCCGTTCCCTTTGTCTCCCTGCCCGACGGCGACGCCTCTCAGGACTACCCATGGCACGAAGAACACGCCGACGAACACGATCAACCGACTCGTCTACTTCGCCCCTGTCAACCGCTTCACCTTCAGCAATAAGACGACGATCTCGTTCACCAATACGACCCTCCTGCCCGACGGCGATACGATCCACCCGACCAGCCCGACGAACCTGCCGACGAGACATTTGTCGCAAAGGAGAACGTTCATGGTCTCCCGGCTTGTAATCAATCCGATGACCACGATCATTTTCAAGAATTCCGGAACTGACTAAACGCCTTGCACCCTGAGCAATACCCCTGAACACGGCACCCGCTGGACGTTCCCATATCGTCCCCTCCTGAACGATCCCATCGTTGTCGCCGTCACGGGCATGTCGGTCATACGGAACAACCTTCGGCATCCGACGGGCAAAAGAAGAAATCCTGCCTAGACCTCGCCGCCGACGACGGCCAAAAACCTTCATAGAAATATCAGAACTTTCAGCAGCACGATTGAATAAAGCCGCCTTCATCTCTATGAGGGAATCTTTATTCAGTCCTGCTGTATGACTAATACGAATCTGAGAAACACTCCAACTGCGAACAGGCAAAGGACTCACATACTTGGCGAGCGCCTTTTGCTGAACAAACGAAGCAACGTAAGGGTTCCTTTCAGGCCGAAGGCTCTTCCCTTCCGGTCTCCGGCCACGTTCCTCAATTTGGGGTTTAGCCAGATAATGAGGCTTTTTGCCACCCTTGCGTCGTGGTGCCCGTTCCGACAGGTACAACTGGAACACCCACCGTGGAACGATCTTCCGCATCCCGACTGAATCATAAACAACGATTCTTTCGTTACCGTTTTTGATTTTCCCTGAATAGGTAACTTGTACTTCGTTTTTAAACTCTGTAACCCACCTCTCCAAAGAAAGCGTTGGATTGACTTTTACCTCTGGATCCCTGCTGATCGCAGCCCACCGGGTCCGCATCTTTGCTCCGATTGCGGCAGGAATTTCTCCCTGACGCTCAACCTTCACGGTTCCCTCAGGGAAAACATAATTAACCGACTTGACACCCTTAGTTAGCAGCCGTACTTCATCTCCGGCCATTCCCCCACTTCGTGGAATTTTCGATGTCACCCATGCCGCATCCTTAAAGGCGTCATGATCTTTGATCTTGATCAATTCTTCCGGCCCGACCCGTGGTTCATAAACAACACCGTCCCTGCGGACAACACGAGTTGTATTCGGATTTTTCTTAGCGTATTCAGCCACATCTTTGACGGCGCTGTCTCGCCTTCGTATGTCTGGCTTCGACTTTGGTTTTGTCGCTGCCTCACGAACAACAGCAAACGGGTCACCCTTGGGTGCCTTTGAAACCACATCCCTAGCCACAGAAGGGAGGTCATCTCCTCGTTGGAACCGCCGTTTCATTTTGTCTCTGTCAACAGCGGTGATGGCTCCCGGCCCCTTTCCGGGGGCATCAAGAATAAGGCCACCACAATTGCTCAACTTCGGATCGGCAAAGCGGCCACCATTCAAATATCCAGAGGGACAACGCAACGCCGAACCGCTGATACTAGGCAAACCGGCACCCAACCCACCACCACGACCGCCGCCCCCACCGGGAGTCAGAGCGCCGTAAAGCGCTGATCTGCCCGGATTACGATATTTACCCATATCGCCGGGAATGAAGAACGAAGCCATACTTTGCAACGTCCGACCCAGCCGCCCATGACTTCTGATCAAGCCGACCTTTTCGTGGACTGTAAGCCTGCGAGGGGAATGGTTCTCGTCCCAATCAAACGAACCCGGTACTGGCACAGACTTGGTACCAGCCATAAACCTTGCTGCTTTATATTCAACGGCATTCTGATCGCCGTTAATCGGCCTAGTCGTAACACCTTTGATTTCCCGCGACCAACGACGATACAAACGCCAACTTGCGATTTCTAAACCACAATCGTCGCTTTTTCTGCCCCGCCGCCTGCGCTTGCCGGGGATTACCCGTCTCGCCACACGCAAAACAGGTCCAAGTTTTCCACCTGCATGGTGGTTTCCCTCATTTGGCCACTGGCCAGTAGTTTCATGATGGAGCCAAGCACATAGAGGTTTGAGTGGATACAACTCAGGATGATTGGCCAAGATGATTATGCAACGACGAAATCCACCCGGCTTCCGCATAATGGGACGCCAGAATTTAATGAGGTGTTCTAAATTCCCACGGCGTGGCCCCCGGCCACGAAGAATGTCGCCAGTGATCCGTTCCTGTGGGAAAATGTCAATTACGTCTTGAGGTGCCTTGACCTCAAGTGTCATCTCAGTCATTCCACTCCCTACAGGTGACTAGTTTTTCGTGTTCTTCTTCTTTTTCTTGGGGGTCTTTCCGTCCTTATACGCTTCGTTCACATTGGGGGTGCTTTCGTCGTCTTTGACATAATGACCCTTCGCTGTCCGTGCCCGTTCACCCGTGGCCTCAGCCTCAGGTTCTGGTTCCGGAGCAGGAGCAGGAGCCTCAGGCTCTTCTCCTACCGTTACGATTCGCCCAAGATTGGGATCGAAATAACTTTTCTTATCCATTGGTATTACCTTCCATAGAGGAATTAGGTTGGGTCATCATCTCTTCCCTTGCATGTATTAGTCCCATCACTGGTTTCAACAATGGCGCACATGCAGGGTCATTTAGCATTTCCCGATAAGTCATCAAAAGCAAAGTCATGATGTCTTTGCTAGCAGGAGAAGGAACTCGCTCAACACGAGTCATCGTCCCGTCCCCATTGAGTCTTACAACGGCTTTCACCTCATCGGGATCGAACACTGAACATCACTCCGATGGCTTTTCGTCTGTTTCCATTTCAAGCATCTGAAGTTCCATCAGCGAAGCAGTGAACTCTGCTTCTTCAGCGGTTTTCTTCTCTGACCACTCAGTCGGGAGGAGTTCAACCTTCCCCATTTCTTCGGCCCTCTTGGTGATGTGATCCCTCACCTCCGAAGACTTAGTCCTGAGCGAAGCCTTAATGGCGTTTTCAAGATCTTCCCCGCTCACAATTGGATAAGAACCATCAGCCATTGCCATGCCGTCGTTGATTAGATCTTCCGTAGCCTCACTGATATGAGCCATCTTCAAACGGAGTTCCGCTTCGATGGAATCCTTCATATCGCGCAATGCCTTGATCTCGTCTTCTTCCTCATCGGTCAGTTCGATCATGTCCGAACCAAGGAACTTGCCGTCAACGCTGACGTATGCGTCGTATGACTTTCCGTCAGCACCGTCAATTTCGACAACGTAAGCGTCTTCACCTTGGAAGATGTCAACGTCCACACCAAGAGACTTGCCCTCAATGTTTCGTAGGGCTTCCACTTCGGCCTCATTGAACGAAACAATCACACGATCATTTCCTTCGGCAGACTTCTCTTGAACCTCTGGATCCAACATGATCCAACCCAAAGAAGAACCGTTCCCGGCGTAATACGCCTCCACAATCCCGTCATCGGTTTTCAGGTCAAGAACAAAGATGTCGTCCTTGGGCGCATAGCCAGAATCGACAACCTGACCGCCGAACTCCGTCTCAGCAGAAACCTCTACCTCTAGCAAACCGGGAAGACCCTTTTCGCTGACGCAACCACCACGACAGAAGTTGCACACATCGCCCTTAAGAATCTTGCGTTCGATGGCGCATAGGAAGCCACCACCTTCCAAGGATTTGGTGTCTGTATCCAATCGGGCCAAACGACTTTCCAAAGCATCTGAATCCAAAGCGTCCATTACTGTCATGGGTTCGTCATCTTCTTTGCCAATAAGAACAGCCATTGGAAGAGCCGGGACCATGTTCTTTTCGTCATCGTCCTCCTCTTCGTCCGGATCTTCCCCATTGGCTAGAGCCATCAAACGAGCGAGACGGTTCTTGCCCGGTTTCTTGCCGAAGCCCTTCCCGTCGTCATCGTCCTCGTCATCAGGAACAAACGGAGGAGCCACTGTCCCTGCGCCAACAGGGGTCATTGGAGACGCACTAGGTACGGCCTCCGCAGGTACGGCCCGCATGGGTGGCTTGGGTGCAACCATAGGCATAGGTGGCTTGGGTGCAGCCATGGGCATAGGTGGACGGGGCGGCGGACGGGGCAAATCTTCTTCATCGCCCGGAACATGCACCTTGGGATCGTCGTCATCAACCTCAACGACATAAGCCTTCATATCGTCAGTGATCTCTGAAGGATCCATTTCCACCACAACTACCCGTCGCTTGGCAGGAACCTCGTTCTTTTCATCTTCCTCCTCATCGAACTCAGGTGCCCCCGGCTGCATTTCAACCCGGTCATACGGGTAGCCAGTTGATACAGGATGCTGACGAGTAACAGCCTTTTCGTCGGCTTCACTCTGTTCCTCTCCACTTTTCTCTTCTACCTCTTGCACCTCTTGTTCGCCTTCAGCAAGGACTTCTTCGACTGCTGCCGCAACCTTCTCTTCCATGTCCTCTTCTGGGGCATCTTCGTCGGAGGCATCCTCAGCAGGAGCATCCTCAGCAGGGGCGTCCTCTTCGGGGGCGTCCTCTTCGGGGGCGTCCTCAGCAGAAACCTCCTCAGTGCCATGCTCTTCGCAGTCATCATCTTCACACTCTTCAACAGAATGATCTGACTTAGTTTCTGTCTCTGACTCCAAAGAGGCTGCAACCTCCTCTAGAGCAGCAAGTTGATCCTCAAGAGTCTTCTCTTCAGTCTCATCTGTGTTGGTTTCTTCGTTTTCAGCCATTTTTGACTCCTATTGGGCAGGCTCGGTGCTTAACCATTCGATACTTGACAAAGCCTTACCCATAGCGAGGGCAACGCTCACTTTCGCTTCTTCATCCCCCGGCAACAAAACCTCTAAAGTTTTATTACCGGAAGCAAACGCTTCGGGAGTAGGAAACCTCACGGCCACTCCAACTCCGACCAATGCCTCTACAACATCGGCAATTTCATCTTCCGTTTTGCATTCCAAAGGAAGAGTCTTAGAAAATTCTTCATACGATCCGGACATCAACACCTTCTCTTCTGGATCTTTACGCTCAAGTGGCCCCTCAGAAGGCATGACTTCAGAAACAATGCTCTGAAGCGTGTCAATAACCTGAGTGATCTTCGTAACATTCATGGAAGAAATCTTGCGGCCAGCCTTCTCTTCTATTTCGCCGCCCTCACTCTTCGCTCCATCACAACCACATCCGCCACCCGACCCGCATCCGCAACCCGCGCCCTTGGTCTCTTCATCCAAAACCCGAACAAACGTTTCCAACACAGCAGCCTTGGGCTGGGAAAACAAAAACTCATTCTCATCTTTATTGAAAGTGTATGAAATGACCCATGCTTCATCGTTCTTGGTCACAACTGCTTTAGAGTCATCGAAATCCCATAAAGTTGCTTCTTGATCAAAGGCGGTGTTGATCGCCTTCTCAAGAAGTTTCTTCAACTCTGTAACTTCTGTTTCTGTTTCTAGAGTCTTTTCCTCAGTCACCACGAAATCTTTTACGGCACACAATTCCCCATCTCGTCCACACTCTGATTCCTCATTGTCTTTTACAGACAGCGTGCCAGTCAACTGATTCGCCCCGTGGAGTACGGGAGAAACCTCGTACAACTCAACCTCTTTCAGCACATTGGCTTGGTGCTGAGGGTCATAGTCGGCATCAATCGTCTTGTAGCCGATGCTCCATTCCTGCTCTTCTCCAAAGAATGAAACGTTAGCGAAGGCTTCTTTGCCGCGTTGAGAGTTCATATTGAACTGAACCCGTGCGTAGAGTCCGCCCACGCCTGCTGCCCTCATCTTCTCTGGAAGGCGTCGGTCACGAGGCGGCACTTCAATAATGTCCAGAACTTTGCCAATCGGCTCATTCCAGTTGTGTCCCCAGACCACCCGTGGCTTGCGACGTTTGAGAGAACCGTCAAAAGCGCCCGGAATAATGATGTCGCCTACTGAATCTTTATTCCCAATGGCGGCAACAAAACATTCAACAATACCCTGTGCTTTATCAATATTAATCTGTCCGGCACGGGCCTTGAATTTTATATCGTTAACTTCTTCGGAGAAGGTGAGTGCAACCATGTTGATACCTCGCGTAGACAACTACCCACGAGTCTACAACTGATAATAACCACGACAAGGAAGGGTTTACTAAAACTACTTTCAGTAAACTATTAATCGCTCAACTTGAGAAGACAACGACAATTGATAACCAGATGTGGCGGAGCCAGCGGATCTCCGGGGAATCTCAGCGTAACCCCGCTTTTAAAACTATCCCCGATATCGACCGTTTTACTTTCAATAGAAGCATGACCTGCACGAACTTTGTCATCTTTGCGAGTCATCCAAGTTTTGGTCATTGCTCCCGCCCGTCGGCCACCAAAATATAAACCAGCGTTATAAGCACCATTGCTCTCAACTTCTGAGATCGTTACAAGCCTTTTCGTTAACAACGCAGCGAACACCGCACCAATGCTTGTGGCCAACAAGGCAACTTTTGCTGAAATCGGCGCATCATCACCGTCATCACCCAAAAGCATCATGGCCAACAAAATCGCTGCTGCCAATTCTTTCTTAGTGGTTTCATTAACATTTTCGGCACGAACCAACTGCGACTCCACATACGCGCTGATGTCATCGTCTTTGGTGTCCAATTCTTCATCCGACGGACTTAACGCCGTGGCGGACGCTTCCAACATGGCTCCTTCGATTACTGGGCCAAGGTCTTCACGCAACTGCTTGTTCCAAATATCCTTATCAAAAATATTTTCAATTTTCAGATCGCTAGAACTCAACAAACGCTTGGCCTTAGCCCCAGAGACTTTTTCTGTAATTACTCGCTCTTGACGTTGGAAGTAACGTTCAAACGCACGACTAAAAATTGCTTCCCACCGGTCCACATCTTGAGCGGCCTTGGTTTCCCATTCGTCAGCAAAATCAAAATGTTTGATTTCCATATCTTCCGAATCGTCCTTGGGTAATGGGAACTCACCCGGCTGCAATTCTGGCTGCGTAACCTCATTGGGTTCTGGGATCGGAGGAGCGCCCCCCTCAGGAGCAGCCCCCTCAGGAGCAGCCCCCGGCGGAAGAGCGCCCGGTTCCATTCCACCACCGGCACCACCCGGCGGCAAGGCTTCTTCCTTCGGCATTGGCTCTTCGGTATTCCCAATCGGAGCCAAGTTCGGACTGGCCAACATCGAATCGGCAAGATAGGCGTCAACCTTCAATTTGCCCGTCATCTCACGATACTCATTAGGAGTGATCAGACCATGCTGGACTTCGGCCAAAAAGTGACGTTCCTTTTCTTGTTTCGCCAATTCCAAAACCGGAACAGATGAAGTATCGAAGGTCACAAAGAAATTTTCATCCAATACATCCAACCCTCTGGAAAGTAACTCCAAATGGGGATTCATGGTTTCCGACCAGAAGACCCTGCCCTCTTCTGCCGCATTAGAAAAGGTTCGACCAGCAGCATTTCCGATTACTGATTCTGGAACTCCAAACGCTGCAAGGATTTCTTCCTTTGTTATTTGTCGCAGCGAGTCATAAGCCGCTTCTCGTGGACTTGCTGCCGTGTCAACGAAATCTGCTCCATCATCGGATGAGATAACACCGATTCCACCAGTCCTAGAAAGATTCCCCCTAAACCGCGCTTGGAGTTCTTGCTTGTCGTCATCATCAATCATTCCTCTCAATACAAGCAGGCCGCCGGGGCGACCGTCATTAAGCAAAAAGTTCCTGTTGTACAACTTTGCTAATGTTTCAGTTTCTATAGCGACACCAGCCGACTCCATTGGAGTCATCGACAGATACGGATCCAAAGGATGTGGACGGCGAATCCAAATAACATTCTTTGGATTCAAACGCTGCTTCTTCCCATTCGGAAGTTCAACCTCAAACGCTGCGACAAACTTCTTCTGATCTGGGATAGGAGCGGTATTCTGCGGCGGAAGGATGTGCAACGCGACCGGTGCCCCGCCACGACCACGAACGATTTCAATAAAGACGCCCCGCGTACTCATCAACAACTGAGCAGAAACACGAAAACGAAATGCGAACGCACTTTCCCCCTCGTTGGAATTCTGATTTAACAACTTCGCTAGATCTGTGTTCTCTTCTTCCCGCGGCACCCTCTCCCCAAACGGAGAATTGTCCTTGAGAAACATCATCGGCAAACGAGCCTGATTACTAGAAATAGCATCAATCGCCCGATACACCCAAGTGACCTTGGCTAGACCTTCGCGGTATGCCCTTTCAATATCCCACCCGTCGGAGTAGGGCTTGCCAACCAAGCCCGCGTTGTAGGCAACCGGCGCGCCAATCGAAATGGACTTCTTGCCATCGCCCTGTAACGCTTTATTAGTCGAATTCCATACCATATTTATTCAGCACCTAGAAGATATCCATAAACACCAAGACTAAAACCCATTGAAGCAAGCCCTAATCCGATATTCAATTGTCCGAGACCTACACCTAATAGTATGACAGCAGATAACATGCACAGATGAGCAATATTAGATCGGGAGAAAATAGATCTAAAGTCCAACACATTCACTCCCCACATGGATTATTATTTTGAGCATACGGCTATCGAAAGTGTAACCTACAATGACAGATTGGTCAGACATCTATGAGTTCCTTCAACCCAAACCTCCGTTGTTCTGTCCTGAAGCACCTTCCCTAACTCAAAAGACATTTCTACGCTCATCTCACCTTGAAGCCCTATTTGGTGGGGCCGCAGGTGGGGGCAAATCATCCGCCCTATTAATGGCCGCCCTCCAATTCGTTGACGTTCCTAACTACTCTGCCATCCTATTCCGTCGAACATACGCTGACCTTGCACTTCCCGGCGCTCTAATGGATAGATTTCTTGCTTGGGTCAAGGAACATGACGAAATCCGCTGGAATGGCCAAACCTATGTGGCCACATTTCCATCCGGGGCACGAATCACGTTTGGATACTTAAATCACCAAAATGACTATCTTCGATACAAGTCCAGTGAATTCCAATTCATAGGCATGGATGAGGTCACTGAAATCCGTGAATTCGATTACCGCTATCTTTTCTCTCGCCTGCGTAAACCCAACACCGGAGAGTTGGCACAGGTTCCTCTCAGAATGAGGGCAGCCTCCAACCCGGCACCCAACTGGGTTAGACAGCGATTCATCGTGGAAGGTCCGGAAAACAAAGACCGTGTCTTCGTCCCCAGTTTCCTAGACGACAACCCCGGCATTGACCCTGAGTCCTACCGGCGAGCGCTCCAAGAGATAGATCCGATTGAACGCCAGCGGTTGGAAAACGGCGACTGGTGGGCGGTGTCCACGGGATCCCTGTTCGACCGGGAAAATTTCATCGTTACCGAACCGACCGATCTGCCAAATTTTGTAGATCCAACATGGTGTCGCTTTTGGGATCTCGCAGCAACCGAACCCTCCCATGTCAACCCTGACCCCGACTGGACGGTCGGAGTGCTTGGAGCATTTGACGGAGGCGTGTTCTATATCATCGACGTTCAAAGAATCCGGGCCAAGGGCGACAAGATAGAACGCCTCATCGCAGAGACTGCCGAATTGGACGGACCCCACGTTCCAATCAGAATGGAGATGGAACCGGGAAGCAGCGGAAAAAACCTGATCGACCAATACGCCCGTTATGTTCTCCCCGGAACAGACTTCTTGGGCATACGGGCCACCGGAGACAAAACCACACGGGCACGCCCCTTCGCTGCGGCTGTAGCCAACGGCAACGCCCGCCTAGTGCGTGGTCCATGGATTTCCGACTATCTAGACGAAATGGCTACGTTCCCTGAATCAGCGTGGCACGACGATCAAGTTGACGCCACCTCTGGATGCTTCAATGAGGTCGCCGGTTTAGGCCACCGCCAGCGTGGACGGGTCTCCATCATCATCTAGTCCTTGACACACGCGGTCAACCGGGATACGGTCAGCGCTCCGGCCATCCGGCGTCGCCCGACCAGCGTCGTTCGCCCGTTAGAGGGGCTGGTATCTTCATGCCTCGTGGTGGGGCACTGAACTACACTTCGTGGTGGAGTCCGGCAGCGACCAGCACCATTACCAGAACGAAATCGGACGAAGTGTGGATGCCCGCTGACCGACCGCTTCTGTTCAAAGCGCAAGGTGCCATTTACGACAGTCCGACTGTGACCGGAGTAAATCTTGGTTCTCCCTTTGGAGGGCCAAGAACTCTCGCCCTCCTGCTCCCAGAGTAACGATTTGATTTGGTCATAAAGTAAAAGTTTCTAAAACCAATATAATAAAAACCCAGAATCGAACAGGTGTTCGCTAAAAATGTCTGGCGCGATGGCGTTGCGTCCGAACCGTAAAGATGGTATTTTCATATTACTATCTACTATCCAGAGAGGGATCTAGCGTGGGCCTTCAAGAAGAAACACAGGCAATCCTCAGCAGGCTTGATGAAGCCATCGTCCATGAACGAGGAGCCACTGATCCCGAACGGGAGATACGGCTGATCTTTTTGGGTTTCATACTTGGTGAAACAAAGAAGATGGTCAGCATGTTACAAAAGGAGGCTGCGGACCTTTTGCTGGATTCGGATTGGGACCGAAGCCCGATGGAGAATCAACAGTTTTCATTAGAGACGAAGACGGGCCAGCCGCGCAAGAAGTGGGACCACAAAGCACTTGCTGCACTGGTCGCTAGCAGAATCAATGACCGTAGTATTGACATGGATACCGGGGAACTTCTCAAAACTCCACAAGAACAAATCATAGAACTGCTTGAATACGCCTCAGCCTCCTATTGGAGAGTTGGAGCATTGAAAGAACTTGGCATTGATGTGGACGAATACTGTGAAGTTCTAGATCCCATAACCAACCTAATTTACAGGAGTAAGGAAAATGGCTGAAAAGTCTCAGGCTGATCAACTAGCCAAACCATTTGACGAAACGTTAATTGAAACCCGCACCCTTGGGGGCAAGCAGTTCGATTTTGTCAAGGTGGCTGAATACATTGCCCGGTTGAACAATGTGCTAGGTCCGGGTAACTGGAACTATGAAGTTTTGAAGTGTTACGTTGAGCCAAAATACAACGACAACGTAGTTGCCCATGTGCGGGTCACTGCCAAGATCGACGGCGAGATGTGTTCAAAGGAACAATACGGCGGGGCAAAGATCAAGATGATGAAGTCCGGCGAGGTCATGAATCTTGGCAACGACTTCAAAACAGCCGTATCGGATGCTTTCAAAAAGGCGTGTCAGGGAGTGGGCATCGCTCTCCATTTGGCCCGAAGCGAAGAAGCCTTGACGTTGGAGTTGGAAGAGTCTTATCCAGTAGAGGGAGATCATTGGCAGGTTTTTGCTGAAAACTTCCGATCTTTGGACGATGCCAAGAAAGACCTATTCCGTACATGGTTCGCTGAGAACGTTCCGGGTGAGAGTAAGCCCAACCGACACATGGATCCCGACCTGTTCGCCAAATGTCAAGTAGAGGTTATTCGTTTGATGATGGATGCCGAATATGTGGAAGAAAAAGAAACGTTCTGATGGCCAACATCAGCGCTATGCGACACGACACCCTCACTCTTGGAGAATGGAAAAAGGCTCGTGATGCTGAGGTTCAACGAGCAAAGAAAGAGAAAGAGAAGGAGAAGCAGAAACGGTCTGAGCAATGACAGAACTAGC
>Ga0315319_10000213_pt1 | contig 17399 bp, 12 predicted proteins | sample M1500m3416metaG_FD_203463 | JGI IMG/M metagenome (GOLD analysis project Ga0315319, IMG submission 203463) | Ammonia-oxidizing marine archaeal communities from Monterey Bay, California, United States - M1 500m 3416 | ecosystem: Environmental > Aquatic > Marine > Intertidal zone | place: USA... | reverse complement strand
CGAAAAGAGAGAGTGAGAGAAAGAGGTGCATTGAAGTGGTGGAATCAATAATTGTTGAGCAGGGTCAGGTTTGTTTGGGTTGGCGTGATGTTCCTGTTCAGACTGATGAAGCTAATGTCGGTCCAGCAGCGCGTGCGGCTGAACCTTATATAATGCAGCTTTTTATTGGAGCCTCTGACGGTTTGGGGGGCGATGATTTTGAGCGACAATTATATATAATTAGAAAACGCGCCAGTCATCAATTGCGTTTTGATAAGGATTTAGAGGAACGGCTTCTATTTTATATTTGCAGTCTATCGACAAAGGTAATGATTTATAAAGGAATGCTTAATACTGCACAGGTCATTGAATATTTCAGTGACTTGGCGGATCCTGACTTCGAGACACATCTCGCGATGATTCATTCCCGATTCTCAACGAATACATTTCCAAGTTGGGACCGTGCACAGCCTTTCCGTTTCATGAGTCATAATGGGGAAATAAACACCCTGCGTGGCAATATTAATGCGATGAGTTCAAGGGAGGGGACGCTCAGTAGCGATATGCTGGGTGATGACCTTAAGAAACTGTATCCAATAATGGAAAAAGAGTGCTCTGATTCAGGTAACTTTGATAATGCTCTTGAATTTCTTTTGATGTCTGGAAGGACACTCCAGGAAGCTGTGCTCCTCATGGTTCCTGAGGCATGGCAGAAGCACAAGCAGATGGATCAAAAGAAGCGTGACTTTTATGAATATAATTCATGCATAATGGAACCTTGGGATGGTCCAGCCTCTATAGTTTTCACTGATGGTAAATATATCGGAGCTGTACTTGATCGCAATGGTCTCCGCCCAAGCCGTTATTATTTAACGGAAGACAATCGTGTCATCATGGCCAGTGAAGTTGGAGTAGTTCCGGTAGATCCTTCCAAGATTATTGCCAAGGGACGACTACAACCAGGCAAGCTGTTCCTTGTTGACTTTGAAAAGGGTAAAATGATACCCGATGAAGAAATAAAGTCTGAGTTTGCTGCTAATAGGCCTTATGGGGAATGGCTCAAGAATCAGCGGATTAATCTTTCTGACATTGAATCCAGAGGTGATGTTCCCGGGCTTCAGGATGAAAGTGTCCTGCAAAGGATGCAGGCATTTGGATTTACCACTGAGACGATGCAATTCATGCTGCTCCCTCTGGTTAATGAGAAGCGTGACCCGCTCGGCTCAATGGGTAATGACGCAGCCCTTGCATGCTTAAGTGATAAGCCAAGAATGCCGTATGATTATTTCCGGCAACTTTTTGCCCAAGTAACTAATCCGGCAATTGATTCGATTCGGGAGGAAGTCATAATGTCTCTCGAATGTTATATTGGGCCTGAGAAAAATCTCCTTGAAACGACTGAAGGTCATGCTCAAAGACTGCGCATGCCTCATCCCATTCTCAGTAACGACCAGTTGCAGGCTTTAAAGGAGATGGATCATCGTGGGTGGAAATCTAAAATAATTGACATTACGTTTCCAAGATCTGATGGCATTGACGGTGTTCGAAAAACACTTGGGAGGATCTGCAGTGAAGCTGAGCAAGCGATTACTGAAGGTTATAGCTTGGCTATACTGAGCGACAGATTCATCTCTGAGGATCGTGTTCCACTAAGCACTTTGCTGGCATGTGGTGCAGTTCATCAATACTTGGTCAGAAATGCCTTGAGAACACAGATTGGTTTGGTGCTTGAGACTGGAGAGGCGCGGGAAGTTCATCATCACTGCTTACTTGTAGGATACGGAGCAGATGCTATTAATCCTTATCTTGCTTTTGAGGCGTTATGGAAATCTCGTCGAGAGGGATTGACGGATCCCGAAGAGTTTCATGACGACGAGTCTTTGGTTAATGCTTATTTGAAGGGAGTGGCGAAGGGAATGCTAAAGGTGATGGCAAAGATGGGAATCTCGACGTTGCATTCATATAAAGGGGCACAAATCTTTGAAGCGATAGGCCTTAAAGATGATGTCATTGACTTGTGCTTCGTTGGAACGGCTAGTCGCGTTCAAGGACTTAACTTGGATGAATTAGCTGAGGAAATGCTCAGAAGGCATTCCTTAGGTTATCCGCCCCGAGATGAGAACAGGACGCCAGCGCTTCCGAATCCAGGGGAATTTCACTGGCGGGCTGACGGGGAGAAGCACGCGTGGAACCCTGAGTCGATTTCATCTTTACAGTTAGCAGCCAGGACTAACAATTTTGAATCGTATCAACAATTTTCTCAGCATATTAACAGCAATAACAAAGCATTGTGCACACTTCGTGGTCTGATGGAGTTTAAGAAGGAGGCGAACGGGTCTACTATTTCCATAGATGAGGTTGAGCCAGCTAGTGAGATAGTAAAACGGTTCTGTACCGGAGCAATGAGTTTTGGTTCCATATCTGCTGAGGCGCATGAAGGTTTGGCGATTGCCATGAATCGATTAGGAGGTAAAAGCAATACGGGCGAGGGGGGGGAGGATCCTAGTCGGTTTAATCCTCTTCCGAATGGCGATTCTAAACGTTCTGCTATCAAGCAGATTGCCTCGGGCCGATTTGGTGTGACAATATGGTATCTGACAAATGCTGATGAATTGCAGATAAAGATTGCTCAAGGAGCAAAGCCAGGAGAAGGGGGCGAACTTCCTGGTAAAAAAGTTGATGATAATATTGCGCGGATTCGTCACAGTACTCCTGGTGTCGGGCTGATCAGCCCGCCGCCACACCATGATATTTATTCTATCGAAGACCTGGCTCAACTGATATATGACCTTAAAAATGCAAACCGTGCTTCTCGTGTAAGTGTTAAGCTAGTTTCTGAGGTAGGCGTTGGTACGATCGCATCAGGAGTAACAAAGGCAAAGGCAGACCATATTTTGATTTCAGGAGAAACTGGAGGAACCGGCGCTTCTCCTCTAACAAGTATTAAGCACGCGGGTCTTCCCTGGGAGTTAGGTATCGCTGAGACTCATCAAACACTAGTGCTTAATGATTTAAGGAGCAGGGTCGTTCTTCAGACTGACGGTGGTCTTAAAACCGGACGTGATGTTGTCATTGCGGCGTTATTGGGTGCTGAGGAGATGGGTTTTTCTACTGCACCTTTAATCACGATGGGTTGTATAATGATGCGCAAGTGCCATTTAAATACTTGCCCTGTCGGTATTGCTACGCAGAACAAAGAATTACGCAAGAAATTCAACGGATCGCCTGAGTATGTTGTCAATTATCTATTCATGGTTGCTGAAGAGGCTAGGCAAATCATGGCAGATCTAGGTTTTCGCACAATGAATGAAATGGTCGGGCGGGTTGATGCACTGAAAATGCAGAAAGTCATTGATCATTGGAAAGCGGACGGGATAGACCTAAGCACTATACTTACTCCCGCAGAAAAACCTCATCCAGATGCCGGAACATACTGTACGGAATCTCAAGATCATGACCTCGAAGAGGTGCTTGATATGAAACTTCTTGAGTTAGCAATGCCAGCACTTGAAGATGGTAAACCGGTCAATATCGAATTGCCTATCATTAATACTGATCGAACCGTAGGTGCAATACTCAGTAACGAGGTTGCCAAGGCGCATGGAGAAGATTTACTCCCCGAGGACACAGTCAAAATAAAATTTACAGGATCAGCGGGACAGAGTCTCGGTGCCTTTTTGGCCAAAGGGATTAGTATTGAATTAGAAGGTGATGCTAATGATTACGTCGGTAAGGGTTTATCAGGTGGTAAGCTTGCAATTTATCCATCTAAATCATCTACGTTTGTTCCAGAAGAGAACATTATTGCAGGTAATGTTTGTTTGTACGGAGCGACTGGGGGAAAGGCATTTTTCCGGGGACACGCCGCTGAGCGTTTCTGTGTTCGTAACAGTGGGGCCTATTCAGTTATCGAAGGCGTTGGTGATCATGGCTGCGAATACATGACCGGAGGCCGTACTGTAATTCTTGGGCCGACTGGCCGTAACTTTGCTGCTGGCATGTCAGGAGGTATTGCATACATCTGGGATCCAAAAAATGAATTTGCTCCAAAGTGTAATATGGAAATGGTTGAGTTGGAGGAAGTCGTAGATCCTGATGATATTGCTGAGTTGAAGGAACTAATTACCGAGCATTCACAAATCACTGATTCTACAGTCGCCAAAGCGATTCTTGATAACTGGAGTAAATCACTGCAAGAATTTGTAAAGGTCATGCCGACTGACTACAAAAGGGTTCTTCAGGAACGGAAACAATCTACCAAAGAGTTGGTCGCTTAATTGCATTTTTTAATATAATTTATCATGGGGAAACTAACAGGATTTATGGAGTTTGAGCGTGAGGCAGTGCCTTATCGTGATCCACTTGAGCGCCTGGAGGATTATGATGAAATTAATACCAGCCCTGAGGAAAAACATCTCCAGACACAGGGGGCGCGTTGTATGGATTGCGGGGTCCCTTTTTGTCAATCAAGTAATGGATGTCCGATAGATAACCTTATTCCAGAATGGAATCATCTTGTATATCAGAATCGCTGGAAAGAGGCAATTGAACGCCTTCATAAAACCAATAATTTTCCTGAATTCACTGGTCGTGTTTGTCCCGCACCTTGCGAAGGATCGTGTGTGTTAGGCATCACAAATCCTCCTGTAACTATCAAAAACATTGAGAATACCATTATTAATCGTGCCTTTGAGGAAGGTTGGGTTAATTCGAATCAACCAAAAGAGCGTACCGGAAAGAAAATTGCCATCGTAGGTTCGGGTCCGGCCGGATTGGCTGCTGCTGACCAACTGAACAAGGTTGGTCATGAAGTTACCGTTTATGAGCGCGCTGACCGGATTGGTGGATTGCTGATGTATGGAATTCCAAACATGAAGTTGGATAAGGGCGTTGTTGAAAGGCGAATTGCTTTGATGAGGGAGTCAGGTGTTAAATTTGTAAACTGTGCTCATGTTGGAACGAAGGAAAACTTTGAATCTGGTCATATGACACAGGTCATGGAGGAGAACGGTTGTGAGATTCAATACATTGATCCAAATGATCTCTTAAAACATAACGATGCTCTTCTTATAGCTACCGGAGCCACTAAACCATTTGATCCCACGGCAAAGAACCCAGGTCGTGACTTACAAGGAATTCAATTTGCTATGGATTTCTTGACTCGTAATACCAAGAGTTTATTGGATTCTGAGTTAAAAAATGGCTGTTATACATCTGCTAGTGATAAGCATGTCATTGTTATCGGTGGAGGTGATACTGGCGCAGATTGCATAGGGACTTCCTTACGGCATGGATGTAAGGACGTCGTTAATTTCGAACTATTAGACAAGCCTCCGGTTGAGCGTGCAGCAAACAATCCTTGGCCACAGTGGCCAAGAATCTATAGGCTCGATTATTCGCATGCAGAGAATAAAGCGAAAAACGGTGATGATCCTCGTGCATATCACATCCTTGCAAAGGAATTTGTTGATGATGGTAATGGCAAAGTTAAGGGGGTTAAAACGGTTGAAGTTGACTGGTCAAATCCAGTTGAAGGAGGCCCTCCATTTAGTGAAATCGTAGGTACGGAAAAAGAATGGCCTGCTGACTTGGTTTTGCTTGCCACTGGGTTCGTAGGGCCAGAGCTTAAACTGGGAGAGATGTTAGGTGTGGAGACTCAAAATCCAAGAGGGAACTGGCAAACCTTCATTGGTGAGCATGGTGAATTTACTACAAATGTTGAGGGCATATTTACTGCCGGAGACTGTCGTCGAGGCCAGTCCTTAGTGGTCTGGGCAATAAATGAGGGTCGTGGCGCTGCTAGGGCAATTGATATTTACTTAATGGGTAATAGTCTTTTGCCTGCTCCTGGGATTACTCAAGGAGGCATAGTCGCTGCCAAGTAGCTGGCAGTATTTTTGTTTTGAACTATTTTGGCTCAGAATAGCTGATGCTATCTTGAAAGATATTAATTCAGATTTATTTTAAATATGCCGTCATATGTAAATGAGGTTTGCCCTTTGTTGCCGTCTATTGAGAAACCTGTTAGCGCTAAAGATTCCAGAGCCATTGGGCAAGAAAGGGGAGAGTCTTTTTACAGAATGTGTCTCGAATATGCGCAAACAAAATGGATTAAGGGATTGCCAGCTCAGGCCCTTTTGCAATTGAACCGAGCGATGTCTACTGATCTTTCGGGTGACGAAGAATATTTGCAGCAGTATGCGATTCCCTATGCTTCCGTTAAATGGATTTTGATGGACCGTCCTGATAAGAGGGGGCAATTTCTGGCAAATCCTCGCAGGCATTGGCAGCACTATGCAACGAGAATGTCTGGTCCGCGTGCCGAAATAAGGACTTGGCGATCTTGGGCTTGTTTTGCAATTGCTTCCCGGGTTTTACCTGATTCTAAATTTCCTAAAGACATGCAGCAAATAGAGGAAGAAGGAATAATTATACCTGATGAAAGTGAGATTGAAGATATGCTTTATCTTATTGGTTTAGTAGGGGAATGCGAAATATGGAAAAAAGTTATTAAAAGCTAAAATTCAAAAATTAAAGGGTTGTTATTGTTGGTTTTTTTAACACTTCTCATTGTTCCCTCTTGACGGTTATTGCTTGGCGGGGAATGATCACGGTCCAATGTCATCTGAAGCATTTCCAGAAATACAGAAAATTCAATACGAGGGTCCAAGTTCAAAGAATCCTCTCGCATTTAAACATTATAACGCTGATGAGGAAGTCGGTGGCAAGGCAATGAAGGAGCATATGCGTTTTTCGGTTGCTTACTGGCATGCGATGCGAAATCCACTTGCCGATCCTTTTGGGGGAGGGACTGCTCAACGGCCCTGGGATGATGGAAGTGATTCTGTTGAGAATGCTCAAAACAGAGCCCGAGTTGCATTCGAATTCATGGAAAAATTGGGCGTGGAATATTATTGTTTTCATGACCGGGACGTTGCTCCTGAACTTAATACTCTTGAGGAATCAAATGTTGCTCTTGATGCTGTAGCAGATGTATTAGCTGTAGAGCAGCAACGAACAGGGATAAAGTTATTGTGGGGAACGGCCTGCCTGTTTGCTCATTTCCGTTACAATCAGGGTGCGGCTACAAGTCCCAATGCAGATGTCTTTGCCTATGCCGCCGCACAAGTTAAAAAGGCGATGGAGGTGACTCACAGATTAGGTGGAACAGGTTATACATTTTGGGGGGGCAGAGAGGGCTACTCGACGCTATGGAATACTGATCTTAAACGTGAGTTGGATCATTTAGCCAGATTACTGCACATGGCGGTGGATCATAAAAAGAAGATTGGTTTTGAGGGACAGTTTTATATTGAGCCAAAACCAAGAGAGCCTTCTACACATCAATATGATTCTGACGCGGCCGCTTGCCTTAACTTTTTGCGTGAGCATGATCTTCTTGATCATCTTAAGCTTAACCTCGAGACAAATCATGCAACACTAGCCGGGCACACAATGATGCATGAAATGCGTGTGGCCGCCTCTGCTGACGCTCTTGGATCTGTGGATGCAAATACGGGAGACGAGCTCATCGGTTGGGATACTGATCAGTTCCCAACTGACATTTACCTCACAACACAAATAATGCTGGAGATTCTTGAAATGGGCGGATTTACGACTGGGGGACTTAACTTCGATGCCAAGTGTCGCAGGGAAAGTTTTGAACCGGTTGATTTATTCCATGCTCATATTGGAGGGATGGATGCATTTGCCCGTGGTTTAAAAATTGCGCATGCAATTCGTGAGGATGGGCGCCTCAGTGATTTCGTTAATGACAGGTATTCGAGTTATGATTCTGGGATCGGAGCAAAAATTGAATCCGGTGAGGTCGGCTTTGAGGAACTTGAAGCTCATGTTTTGGCTAACGGTGAACCAGATCTTAAGAGTGGCCGTCAAGAAATGCTTGAGAATCTAATCAACGAATTTATCTAAGGAATTTCAACTGCATCCAGTTTGCGATTAAGGGAACCTATCTTCGCTTTGCTGTAAATTATTTGCGAAGATGTTTTTCAGAACAGATCCAAATCAACCGGGAACTTTGCGTTTCCGTTTATTTGGCTTTCCTATTGCTATTCATTGGTCTTTTTGGGTAATACCGATTCTATTTGGTGCAGGTGGGAGCTACCTTGCTGATTTTGCTGACAAGTTTGGTGTGGACTTACGAGATCCAGTCGAACAGACACGGTTTTTATTAATACTGGTTATCGTATTTTTCATTTCGATTCTTGGTCACGAACTGGGTCATGCATTCGCTTATCGAAGGTACGGAGGGAGGCCAAGTGTTTTTATTCATGGGATGGGCGGGATGGCGTCCGTGCATGGTCACTACACAAGGAAACAAAAAATTATAATTACTATTGCTGGTCCCTTATTTGGATTTCTGATGGCACTAATATGTTATGGGATTTTACTTTTATATGTTAGGGGATTTTTTCCGATTAACTGGCAATCAGTTGGAGGTGTTTATTTGTATATTTTTTTAAAGAATATGTGTTATCTAAATACTTTTTGGTCGTTCTTAAATTTTCTCCCCATTATGCCATTGGATGGCGGACAATTACTTGGGCATATAATGAATGATAAGAAGCCGGTACTTCGGGGAAAAATAGGAGCATTTACTGCTTTTGTTGCAGGTATCATTTTGTTGCAGCTGGGATATATATTTGGAATGATTCTTTTTGGATTCCTTGCTTATCAGAATTTGCAGGCAGCAGAACGTGCCAAAAGAGGCTATTGGTAATAAATTTTAATTTAGTGTATCGGTATTAATTATGAATAAGGAGCACCTTGAAGATCTAATTAAATATCTAAAATTTCCCAGTATTTCTACAGACAGTGCTTATTCCAATGATGTAAAGGATTGTGCAGAATGGCTCAGAAAAAAAATGATCGATAAGGGCCTTGAGTCTCAGATTTATGAGACGCCAGGACATCCGATAGTAATAGGAAAGAATGAGCATCGTGAAGGGTTGCCAACGATCATGATTTATGGGCATTATGACGTTCAACCAGCAGATCCTATTGATCTTTGGGAATCGCCTCCATTTGAGCCCCGGATTGATGATGGTAAAATTTATGCTAGAGGTTCCACAGACAATAAGGGGCAGAACCTTGCTCACTTATTAGGTTTGGGTGAAATAATTAATGAAGAGGGTGAGTTACCTGTAAATGTTATTTTACTCGTTGAGGGTGAAGAAGAGATAGGCAGCCCAAACTTGGGGCCATTTCTGGAGAAGTATCGGAAGGAACTCGATTGTGATGTTATTGCAGTTTCAGATACAGGAATGATAGGGCCAGGAATTGGTACTTTTACTTATGGGTTGAGAGGTATTGCTTGTATGGAGATTACTCTTCATGGGCCTTCAACTGATTTACATTCTGGGGTTTTTGGAGGATCAATAGCAAACCCATCCACAGCTATAGCAAAACTCATTTCAAGTCTTCATGATTCTGATGGGAAGATAAAGGTGGCAGGCTTCTATGATGATGTAAGAGAAATCCAAGAATGGGAGAGGGATGCCTGGGCTGGACTTCCTGTTAATGAAGCTGAGACACTAGAGCTTACAGGATCCAGTGAATTATTTGGCGAGATAGGGTTCACTGATGCCGAAAGGAGATGGGCCCGTCCCACTGCTGAGGTGAACGGTATCGGCGGTGGTTATCAGGGAGAAGGATCAAAGACCGTGATACCGTCCCAGAGTTTTGCTAAGCTTTCATTCAGACTGGTTCCTGATCAGGACCCTGAAAATATACTGAAACTTGTTAAAGAGCACCTTGAATTACATCTTACTCCTGGCATCAGAATAGAATGCGAGTTTGGGCACAGTGGAAAAGCTTACCTGATGGATCCGAAATCAGCTTATGGGAAAGCTGCTCAAAATGCTCTTAGGGAAGCTTTTGGCCGTGAACCGGCGCTTATACGTGAGGGCGGAAGTATTCCTATCGTTCAGACCTTCAAGGAGGTCTTAGGTTCTGACACCTTGTTGCTTGGCTTCGCCTTGCCTGATTGCCAGATCCATGCGCCGAACGAAAACTTTCTTATTCAAAATTTTTATGATTGTATTCGCCTCAATCGTCTGCTGCTTAGAGAAGTTAGTATTTAAATAATTTATTTTTCCATCAGGAGTTGGACGAAACGCAATCCACTAGCTGTTAGCTTGGCTTTGCCTTTGCTTCCAGTGAGTCGAGATCTGGTGTTCCATGAATGAGGAGTGGCTGAATATTCGACCCAGTCAATTGTTGGCGAGTTTACTTTCTTATTATGAGGATTGATTTCCAGAGGAATTCCTGACCGACTCATTTTAATTTCCCATGATGGATTTTTAGTGGCATCTGCCATGTTCCTTGCTAGCCAAGGGTAAGATTTCATAATTAGTGGCATTCCTTGATTGGGAACCAATAACTTCCAATATGGTTTAGTTGTTTTAATGAATTGCGGTAAGGTTATTGAGGGGTTCTTTTGGTGTTCTTTGTAAAGTTTTGAAATATCAATTCCTGCAAGATTGATTCCATTATATAAACTGTGTTTGTTTGGTGCGACATAGTGCCTGCGATACCATCTTTCAAAGTTTCGGCTGATCATCAGATTGAGTTCCAGATGCAGATGTGCTCGGGTTTTATCAATACCATCACCTGTATATCCAAGTGTAGCGATACTCGTGCCGGGCCTTACTGATTGCCCGACCTTGCAAGAGATGTCAGAGAGGTGAGCGTAAAGGCTATAAAACTTCCCATAACCCCAATCGTGTTCTATCACCACATAGCGACCATAATTACTTGCTCCTGCCGACCTGCTTGTATGCATTACTTTACCAGAAGCAATCGAGCAGATTTCATCCAAAGGAACCCCTCTTGAATTTCTTTCTATTGGCCTAATGTCAACTCCTTCATGAAATTTAGAATATATTATACCTGAGGCAGTTCTTTTTGGATTTCGTACATAACCATATTTGCCACCTTGCCAAGGTTTGCTTGGCTGGCCCTCAAAGGATCGATTCGTATACATATAGAACTGAGAAATATCCGGTCCGAATATAGCTTTGTTAGGAGTAGCTAAGACCAGTTCTAGTCGTTTGTATTGTGCTTCACATACTATAACTGAATTGAACCAAACAGTTAATGAAGCGATTCTAATCGACTTTTTCAAATGCATTTCAATTAGCGTAAAATGTTTGCCCAATTAATTTGCAAGTAATTCAGATTAGTCGATGGCAGGCGGTGGATTTATAGTTGGACTCGTTTTTTCTGGCGTAATCAATTTTAGTCCTGCATCTTTAAATCTTTCTATGTGTTTTTCGTTAAAGCCTTTCCAGCAGGTGAGAAATCCATGTGATATGGGTCCGTCGATTACAACAAAGTCCATGGGGTTTGTTCCAAATACAGTAAAAAGTCTCCGTCCTGTTGCAACAGTTGAAAGAGTTTGTAATTTTGTTGCAGCTTTCTTTTTTAGTTTGAAGGAGATTCCAAAACTTTCACCCTTCTCTGTGAGGAACGGGTAAAATCCTTCAATATCTTTTTGGTTAAAAGCGGGTTTAATTAGTACCTGATAGACTTTGGCATTGATGTTGATCTTAACGCTATCTTTCTGAGATTCAGATTCAGCTAATTCCAGATGAAAACCGATTAGTCCAGAATCTTTCCGTTTTGCTGCAGTTGTGAACAGTAAAAGGAGAAAAATGAGAAATAGTTTAAATTTCTTAATCATTTAGACATTGAACCACAGTCAAAATCTCACGCAACCAACATTATTAACTTACTTTGTTTCACCGATGGTATATTAATTAAAATCACAAAACATCTATAATATTAGTGTATTTTATATCTTTTAGGATGAATGGTTTCTCACGATTATAATTTTCAGGAAAATTGGATTTCCTTAAAGGGTCATTTTAGAAGCTGAATTTGATAATTTAAGGAAAGGAGTAAAAATGATATTAGATGCCTTGCATGATCTACCAGTAAGAGGCTAAATTCTGCCCCAAACTATTATTTTTTTTCTTTTTCCTTATACTCCAAAAACAAACCTCTAGAATCGAATATGGATGCACCTAAGGAGCTCATTACCGAAGAGCAGCTCGATCCCAAACAAGTTACACTTTTTCTTAAGGCACAGAGTGCTATTGAGTTATCGAATTATGATTATGCTTTGAGTATTCTTCATAATATATTGAAGGAAGAGCCTTGTTTCTTAAAGGGGCGGGAAATATTGAGGGCGGCTCAAGGTGCTAGGTGGCGTACTTCTGGTAAGAAAGGCAAGAGTCTTCTTTCGGGAGGGATGATGAAGGCTAAGAATAAAATTAAGAAGGATCCTCTTGGCGCTATTGAGGACATAGAAAAAAAACTAGACAGTGATCCTTATAATGTTGAAGCAAATACTCTCTTTTACGAAGCCTTCATGGCTCTGGGTATTCCTGAAGTCGCTACTTTCGGATTAGAAACGATTCGCGAAGGCCATCCTAGGAATTCCAAAAACCTTCATAAGCTTGGGGATCATTATTTGGCTCAAGGTGATGGGACAGAAGCTGCATTAATTTATGAACAGATAGTTGAATCAGATCCTTCTGATGGGGAAGCTCGTAAAAAATCTAAAGATGCATCAGCACAGGCGACCATGGCCAAAGGCGGTTGGGGGCTTGCAGATCGTTCTTTTAAGGATCTTCTCAAGGACCAGGATGAAGCGCAAAGTCTTGAGACTGCTGCAAGGATAGGCGCGACTAAGGAACAGATGGAAGCTCAGCTTGCAGATCTTGGAGCCCAATATTCAGAAGATCCGCAGAATCTCGATGTTGTTAAAAAGATTGCAGATTTATATGAGAGATTGGAAGATTGGGAGAATTCGGCATCTTATTATGAGTATGCTTTTTCATTGAGCGAATCTGACGAAACCCTTCAGCGCAAAGCTGAAGACGCTAAAGATAATTTAAGGGCTCAAAAAATTAAGAATTTGGAATCAGATATTGAAGTGGGAGGAGATGGGGTTGAAGACAAGAAAGCGCAATTAGATGAACTGCGAAACGCTTCAATAGAACAGCAAATCAAAGAAGCCGAGATTCGCGTTGAACGCAATCCGACCGATCCGCAACTTCGTTTTGATCTTGGTTCTCACTTGTTTACAGCAAGACAATATCGAGAAGCGATCCCGCATCTTCAGAAAGCAAAGAACAATCCGCACATCCGTATCCGCTCTATGCTTATGTTGGGGCGGTGCTATGATGAAATGAAAATGTACGACTTGGCTGTAAGTTCTCTGAACGATGCTAATGGAGAGCTCTTTGCCATGGATAATACGAAGAAGGAGATTTTGTATAATATTGGATTGGTATATAACAAGTTAGGCGACAAGGGAAAATCTCTTGAGAGTTTCAAAGAGATTTATAATGCGGACTATGACTACAGAGACGTAGCTAAGCGCGTTGAAGAATCCTATTCTTAAGAATAGGAAACATATAATATCTTAATTAAAGCATTCTGTTTTTGCATTAACGGAATGGTAGACAGATCACACCTCTAATCTTTAGAGCTTGCGCAGTGTCATTAAAATAAGATTTAATTGAGAAAAATCACATTATCACGTGTCTTCACAAACTGACATACCGAGGAAATCGATTTATAGATTGTCAATTTATCAGCGGTGCCTGGAAAGGCTCAAAGAGAATGGCCTTAAGACTGTTTCCTCTAATGCTCTGGCAAAGGCTGCCGGAGTGAAATCGACTCAGCTAAGGAAAGACTTGGCACATTTTGGGCAATTTGGAACTCGGGGGCTTGGCTATAATGTTGAAGCATTGGTTGAGGTTATTACAGGTGTCTTAGGGACAAATAGTCTATTACCTGTTATTTTAGTGGGAGTTGGTAATCTAGGTGCAGCGCTTCTAAGATATAGAGGTTTTGTTAAGGAGGGTTTTGAGATTTCTGCGGCATTTGATGCTGATCCAAATCGTGCCAAGTTAGTGAAGGCAAATGTGCCGGTAATGGAGGTTTCATTAATGGCACAATTCGTTAATGAAAATAACGTTAAGATTGCCATTTTGGCCGTTCCTCCAGAAACAGCGCAAGAGGTTGCAAACAATCTTGTGCAGGCAGGTGTCCAAGCATTTCTTAATTTCTCTCCGACCGTATTAAAGACTCCCGATAATGTTATTGTGAATTCTGTTGATTTAGCACTGGAGCTTGAGCATTTGAGCTACTTCGTTAAATAGTCAATGTGATTTGGATTTTACTTCGTTGATATGTTTTATGAAAGGTGGCAAGTATGGAATGATAAGAATATGATAATTCCTGCTCAAATGGAGGTATTTATCTAATGAGGTTCTAATGATAATTAGGCAACAAATAAGATTTGCGGTCTTTGGATCTGTTGTTTTGCATTTGCTTTTTGCTTTTGGGATTACAACAATGCTTGCCTATAAACGATCGCTTCCGCCAGGCAATGATGATTTTAATAATGCATTGGATCTAGGCTCAGGTTACAATTTTTCTTCCTTTTCTGATTTTACATACGCTTCTCGTGAGATGGGAGAGCCAGTTCATGCCGGGACGTCTATCGGTGGATCGGTTTGGTGGAAGTGGAATGCGCAAGAGAATTGTATGGTTGAATTAAATGTGGAGTCGATTGGTTTTGAGAATGTGGTGGGAGTTTACAGAGGGGCGATGATGGAAACTTTAGTCAAAGTTGCAGTTCGTAAAGAGGAAGAGAGTGAACCATTGGTGTTCTTTGCTGAACCAGATACTTCTTATCATTTTGTAGTAGCTTCTAATCAGCAGGAAATGGGAGGTTCGGTGGAATTACGAATGGATGTCAGAGGAGAAGAGGAAGAAGAATTAATAGTTCTGTTGCCCGAAATGTTCATCCGTGACAATCCAGAGGATCTTGAAAAAGAAAAAACATATATAAGGACAGAATCGAACGATCCGTCGACCATTGCACCTATTAATACAGATTTGGAATCAGATCGGAATACTTTAGCTGCAAGCGATTCCCAGTCTTCAGATGAAGGGGATGACAATGTTCCAAATATTGATGGAAAGGATCTTCCGTTTGGTGACCTTGCTGAAAAGGATTATTTGGATGGAGGAAAAGAGGATGTGAAATTTTTACCGATCCTTCCGCAATGGGCGCCAGAGAAACAACCCAGGACAGATTCTATTTCTGAGAAAAAAATAGGTAAAACTAGAAATGAAAATAATGAATCGGAAAAAATAGAACAGAACGACCGCAATGAATTGTTTTCAGAATCTTCATTTAATGAACCGGAAGCCGAAGAAAAATCTCTGATTGAATTCGAATTGAACAAAAAAGATAATGTCAATAATACTAATGAGAAAGAACCTCAAAATAATAAAGGATCTGAACTAATCGCTGAAAATGGCAGGGAATCTCTAAGGTCTGAAGAATTAAATTCTTCAGACCAACCAAATGAACGTAACCCTATACAGAAAGAAAAAGAGAAAGCATTTCAAGTTCATTCACCTAAGAAGAAGAGTGTTGGAAAATTAAGTAATCTTGGTCAGGCGGCATTGGATGCGGAGGAGACGGTACTGGGCCATTATAAGAAGAAGGTTGATTTGGCGGTCCAGAAGAGTTGGCATCGCGCGCGTACTGAGCATGCTGATTTTGTTAAATTCGGTTCTTTAAAGGTTAGGTTCTGGGTTAATGGAAAAGGTGATATAGTTGATATTAGACTCCTTCGTAACGATGCGGATCCTGTGATGGTTGATTTCTCGATCAGCGGTATACTTCGTGCAGATATTCCTCCTGTCCCTCAAGACCTCATTGAATTGACTCAGGACGGAAGGATGGAATTTGAGTATGAAATTATCATATACTAATTAAAAATATGTATCACGCTGGCTTTATTTCTGAATTACCTAATTCATTGAACTCTGTATACAAGTTTCTCTTGGACGGGGGAGTTTTTATGTTTTGTCTTCTGTTGCTGTCCTTTCTATCAGTGGCTGTTATACTTATGAAGTCGGTTTCCTTGAGAGAAGGGCGCGTAGTGCCAAAAGGTGTCCAGAAAGCTATGAATGGAGCTCAGGAGTACATTAATGCAAATGATGTTGCTAATCTTGCTAATTATTTGCGTTCTAATTCATCAGCTCTTTCTCGCATTGGCTTAGGTGTTATTGAAGGTGCTCCATCAAGTCGTATAGAAGCATCATCAACAGCCGAAGCAAGAGCGCGGGAGGAGATTGTAGTTTTGGAACGTGGAATAGCTCTTTTAGAGGTAGTAATAACGATCGCTCCTTTGCTCGGCCTCTTGGGAACTGTTTCGGGTCTTGTGGGAGTTTTTAGTAACATTGATGCTACAGGAGCTGGTAGCTCTCGTGTGCAAATTTCCAGTGGTATTGCAGAAGCTTTAAATACAACAATAGCAGGCCTCGCTGTTGCTGTTCCTACAGTGATAGCGCATAGTTATTTTACTAAGAAATTAGAGCGGATGGGTGTTCGCATGGAAGTGCTTACCGATAATTTTATATCAGCTTTCTATAAAAATCCCTCTGAAATACTTTATTCAAAACTTAAAGGTTTGGTGACGGAGAAATAGAAATAAGAGGTAAATAATTAAAGCTAATGAATTTTGTTAGTAAGCGTTCTACAAGACCTATGGTCCCCATAGTTTCCCTAATTGATATTTTGGCGATTCTATTAATTTATTTCATACTTACCTCCGCCCCCAAAGAAGATAAGGCTTTTGTTAGTATCACTCTCCCGGAAGCAGTTTCTTTGGCCAGCAAGGTTGGATCTGAATCGAGGATAGAGCTTGCTCTTACGGCGGATTCAAAATTGATTCTTGGTTCGGAAGATATACCCCAGGATCAATTGGCGACAAGGCTCAAACGTCTAAAGAAAGAACATCCTGACCTTGGACTGGAACTCAAGGCTGATGAGAGGGCTCCGCTTAAAAGTCTTGTGGCGGCATGGGATGCTTTGACTCGGGCAGGATATCCGGTTAAGGATGTGCCTGCCCGTATTCTAATTGATAAACAAGAGAATTCTGCACAGCCGTGATTCGTGAAATTGTTATATTTGGTGATCCTGTATTACGCAAAAAATGTGATTTAGTTAAGAATTTCTCTGAGGATATTAATGCCTTGGCAGACGATATGCTGGAAACAATGGTGTCTGCTGAAGGCATCGGATTGGCTGCTCCTCAGGTAGGTATTCCAATGCAATTGGCAGTAGTGGATGTTTCCCATGATCCAGAAAGCATTAGTTATTTAAGAGTCGACGGAAAGAAAGCTGATCTTCTTGATATGATGCCTCTGATCTTTCTGAATCCGGAGCTCGAATTTGGTGGTGAACAAGACGTGATGAGTGAAGGGTGTCTGAGTTTCCCTGAAATACGTGGTGAGGTTATTAGGCCCTATGAATTAAAGGCCAAAGTTAAACTAATGAATGGGAATACAGTCACAATTGAGAC
>Ga0315319_10000208_pt1 | contig 17543 bp, 17 predicted proteins | sample M1500m3416metaG_FD_203463 | JGI IMG/M metagenome (GOLD analysis project Ga0315319, IMG submission 203463) | Ammonia-oxidizing marine archaeal communities from Monterey Bay, California, United States - M1 500m 3416 | ecosystem: Environmental > Aquatic > Marine > Intertidal zone | place: USA... | reverse complement strand
TTCTTGGAACTGGTGATAACTTCAAACTGCTTCAAACCTCTAGAGCCCAAAGCAACCTGGTTGAATATGCACTTTTCTTTATTATCTTATCAGCCTTACTAGAAACTATTGGCCAAATTCCTACTCTGGCCATAGGTATACTGGGGGATATTTTTGTATTGGCACGTGTGGCTCACGCTTATGGGATAACAAGATCCGGAGCTATTAGTATTTTTAGATTAACAGGGACTGTTCTTACAGTATTGGTTCTAGCAACTCAGTCAATTTGGGCTCTTTGGATCTCAATTAATTGGTTAGTTGATAATAATTGGGGTTTCTGATCTTAAATACATATAGTCAAGAGGGGATAAATATTTTCTTACAAAAAAATGGTGATCCCTAGGAGAATCAAAACCCTTCTAGACATTTGTAGACACTCTAAAGGTAGTTTTGGCCATTATCATGGTTCTTGTCTCCCTTACAAGAAAAAGGATCAAATTACGATATTTTTATGAATTTTTCCATTTGGGATCTCTTTTGTTTACAAAAGCATTAATTCCCTCTTTTGCGTCGTCGGCTTTTAAATTCTTTATCATTCTTTCAGTAGTATATTCATACGCCTCTTCAAGATCCATATTTAGTTGCTTATAGAAAGTTTCTTTTCCCATCTCAAGGACATAAGAAGATTTAGAAGAAATAGTTTTAGCAATGGCCATAACCCTATCGTGGAGTTCTTTAGGTTCAAAGATATCATTTATTAAGCCGAATCTTTTGGCTTCAGATGCTCCTATCAATTCTCCCAAGAGGAGCATTTCCATGGAGTGTTTTTTAGCTATAGTTCTTGATACTGAAACTAAAGGCGTGTGGCAGAATATACCGATATTTACCCCCGGTGTTGCAAACTTAGTTTCGGTATCAGCATAAGCTAAGTCACATGCAGCAACTAACTGACATCCTGCCGCAGTTGCCACCCCATGCACCTCAGCAATTACCGGTTTACTTAGATTGGATAAAACTGTCATCACTTTTCTTGAGCAAGTTAAGAGGTTTCTATAAAAGGATTCGTCTTGATTTTCTTGAATCTCTTTAAGATTATGTCCAGCGCTAAAACCCCTTCCTACACCCTTTAATATTAATGTCTTGGTGGAATCATCGTCATCAGCCTCTTTTAAAACAACAAACAGTTTATTCAATAAATCTACTGAAAGTGAGTTAAAAGAACCTTCATCATTAAGACTAATTAATGATACCTCTTCTTCCTTTTCTAAAATAACTAGATTTTTTGTTTCCATATTTAATTCGCTTCACTCTATCTTCACATTAACAGATTTAGCAGTATTTTTCTACTCCACAGGTTATCTAAAGAGATTATTTTGATATCAATACCTATTATCAAGCTATGAATTAAAACATTTCAGATTTAAAGGATCGTGGATTCAAATTCCGTCACCATATAAAACATTTACTAAATATTTAAGTGTTCAAAGTAAAACCTTCTGGCCCACCTGAAATATCAACATATTGTCCTGATATCCATCCCGCTCCAGGAGATGCAAAGAATACAGCCGCTGTCGCACAATCCTCTGGTTTGCCAATCCTTCCAAGCGGTATAGTTTTATCAAAGGTTAAATGCGCTTGTTTATCAGTTAGGTTTAACGTCTCTTTCAACATGTCAGTAAGAATAACTCCAGGTGAAATACAATTAACTGTTATTTTTTTGTTAGCTAATTCAACTGCAAATGTTCTGGTCATGCTAATCATTCCAAGATTTGCGGCTGAATAAACTCCAAATCCTGGAGAAGCACGATGAGCAGCTACAGAAATAATATTAATTATTCTTCCTCCTTCAGTCATTCTTTTTGCTGCTTGTTGGGATCCCCACCATTTAGTCTTCATATTAAGGGTTAATTGTTCATCAAATTTTTCGATAGAGATTTCAGGGAGTGAATACATTTTCCTATCTAGGTTTCCTCCTGCATTATTTACCATAATATCAAGATGACCCATCTCTTCACAAACTTTATCCAGAGCTTTAGGAATGCTATTAAAATCCATAACATCAGCAGAAATAGCAAGTCCATTTTGACCCTTTGACTCGATTTCTTCTACTACACGATCCAAATCTTCTTGTCGGCGCGCTATAACAGCAACATCGGCACCACATTCTGCAAAGGCCAGTGCTATACCTCTTCCTATTCCACGACCACCTCCAGTTACTACAGCAACCTTGCCATCAAGGCGAAATTGATTGTTTATACTCATAAGGAACTCCTTTTTCTTTTAATTAAGCTAATCTAACTTGAAAATCTGGACAAACAAATGAAATAAACTAAGAAAGGTTCTATTGAAAAATCTAATTATTTTGACGTTTCCTAAATATTTAATATAGGGTGTAAAAATGCAGGATAAGCAAGAAATAGCAAGAGATTGGTTGCCACGTTATACTGGCATGCAATTACAAGATTTTGGCCAATATATATTATTAACTAATTTTTCCGAATATGTAGAGAATTTTGCAAATAGATATAATGCTGATATCTGTGGAGAGAAAAAACCCATGCAGGCCGCTAGTAATAATGAAGGATTAACTATAATTAATTTCGGTATGGGGTCTCCAAATGCCGCAACAATTATGGATTTATTAGTTGCATGTAACCCTAAGGGAGTACTATTTTTGGGTAAATGTGGGGGATTAAAAGAAACAACTGAAATAGGACATTTTATACTTCCTATAGCTTCGATAAGAGGCGATGGAACAAGTAAAGATTATTTTCCTGAAGAAGTGCCTGCTTTACCATCTTTTAAATTGCATAAATTTGTCTCAGAAAAAATTATAGAACAAGGTCTAGAATATAGGACAGGTGTAATATATACGACAAATAGAAGGGTCTGGGAGCACGATAAATCTTTTCTTGATCATCTTAAGAAAACAACTTGTATCGGTATAGATATGGAAACTGCTACGATTTTTATCGTTGGCCATTATAACGAGATTGCAAGAGGGGCCCTTCTTCTTGTTTCAGATATTCCTGTGACTCCCGACGGCGTTAAGACAGAAGAATCGGATAAAGAGGTAACTAATGAATGGATGAAACTGCACTTAGATATTGGTATTAAATCCATGACAGATATAGGAAAATCAGGAGAAAACATAAAGCACTTCCGATATTAAATAGTTTTTTAAGGTTTCCACCTCAATTCCTTCAATCTAACTAACTTAAAGAATTATTAAAGTCAGAAAACTATTGATGGTTTTGAATAATATTATAGTCTTATCAAAGGGAAAAAAAATGACACAAAATGAAAATCTAAAAGAAATACTGGATATACAAAAGAAAGCACACCTTAGAGATGGCCCTATTTCTGCAGAAAAAAGAATAGAATGGATAAATAAATTAATATCAACCTTAATTAAACACCAAGATCAAATAGCTGAAGTAATTTCTGAAGATTTTAACCATAGAAGCAATATCGGTTCAATGCTGACAGATGTATCATCTTCTATAACTTCCCTTAAACTTGCAAAAAAAAATATAAAAAAATGGATGAAATCTGAGAAAAGAAAAGTTTCACCAGCAATTCTCGGGCTTTTAGGGGCCAAATTAAGAATAGAATACCAACCTTTAGGCACAGTTGGTGTCATTAGTCCTTGGAATTTTCCTGTTACATTAACTTTTGGACCATTAGGAAGTATTTTTGCTGCAGGTAATAGAGTTATGATAAAACCGTCAGAATTTACACCAAGAACTTCAGATTTAATGAAAAAAATGTTTGAAGAGAGCTTTTCGTCTGAAGAAGTAGCCGTTGTTACTGGAGGTCCTGAAGTGGGGGCAGATTTTTCTTCCTTACCTTTTGATCACCTCCTATTCACAGGAGCAACATCTGTAGCTCGTCATGTAATGAAGGCGGCTTCAGATAATTTGGTACCAGTGACTTTAGAGCTCGGGGGAAAGTCTCCCGTCATAATTTCAGAGTCTTCAGATATTGAAATATCATCTAAAAGAGTTATTGCGGGGAAAACTATGAATGCTGGTCAGATTTGTTTGGCTCCAGATTATGTTTTTCTTCCAAAAAATAAATTAAAAGATTTTATTGATTGCTCCAAAAATGCAGTTTCAAAAATGTTTCCTTCTATTAAAGATAATGAAGACTATACCTCTATTATAAATGAAAAGCATTATGCTAGACTTAACAATTATATTAATGAAGCAAAGAACAAGGGTTATGAGGTAATAGAAGTGAATCCATCTGAAGAAGATTTTGAACAACAAGAGCATTATAAAATTCCTCCTACATTTATAGTTAATCCTGGCGAAGAGTTGAGTGTTATGAAGGAGGAGATCTTTGGTCCAATTTTACCTTTAAAGACTTACGAAAATTTTGACGAAACCATTGATTATATTAATAATAAAGACAGACCCTTGGGTTTGTATTATTTTGGTGATGATGAGAACGAATTAAATAATGTACTACAAAATACTACATCAGGAGGTGTTACAGTTAACGATGTTATTTTTCATGTAGCCCAAGATAATGCACCATTTGGTGGAGTAGGTCCATCCGGAATGGGCTCCTATCATGGAATCGAAGGCTTTAGAAATTTTTCTCATGCAAAAACTATTTTTACACAGACTAAACTTGATAATCTAATTGATGTTTTTAGACCTCCGTATGGAAAAAAAGCAGAAAAAGCTATAAAATCTCAGATTCAACCTTAATTAGTAGTTAAAATTTATGCCCACGATAAATAGAAATGGAGTGAATATTTTTTACGAAACCTATGGTGAGGGACCCGTTGTTTTATTAACACATGGTTTTTCAGCAACATCGAAAATGTGGAACGATCAGATTGACTCCCTTTCATCAGATTATTGTTTAGTTCTTTGGGATATGCGTGGTCACGGTTCTTCTGATTATCCAGAGGATATTAATCTTTACAATGAAAAGGAAACTATTGAAGATATATTGTCTATTTTAGACAAACTCAATGTCAAAAAAGCAAATATCGGAGGAATGTCTCTTGGGGGATATATGTCTTTAGCCTTTTATAACCAATTTCCAGAAAGAGTAGATTCCTTAATCATAATCGATACTGGTCCTGGATTTAAGAACGAAGATGCAAGAAATAATTGGAACAATTATGCCATTTCTACAGCAGAGAAATTTGAACTTTCAGGATTAGATAGCCTTACTGGCAGAAGTAAAGAGATGGATCCAAAGAACCATTTAAATGCAAAGGGGTTGTCAAAGGCAGCAAGAGGAATGCTAACCCAACATGACGACAGAATTATAAGGTCTTTAGAAAAAATAAGTGTGCCAAGTCTTATCGTTGTTGGAGAGAACGATAAACCCTTTTTAGCTGCTTCGGATTATATGGAAAGAAAGATAGTAGGCTCAAAAAAAGTTGTAATTTCTGATGCTGGACATGCAGTTAATATTGATCAGCCAGAGACATTTAATCAAACGGTCAGAGAATTTTTAAGTTCAAAATAAAAGTTTGTCTTTATAATCTATTTTGCTTGGAAAAATAACATTATTGATATAAAAATCTTTATAACCTTGACGTGAATCAGGTTAATTTTTGAAAGATTCTGATTTTGGAGGAGATAAGGAGAAGTTGGATGCAATCCATACTATATGATTATCTTCCTATATTGATATTCATGTGTTTATCGATAGTCTTGACTTTGGTCTTGATTGTGCCCCCATTAATTTTTGCACCATATAAGCCGGATAAAGAAAAACTATCACCTTATGAATGTGGTTTTGATCCTTTTGATGATGCTAGGTCAAAGTTTGATATAAGATTTTATCTAGTCGCAATACTTTTTATTATTTTTGATCTTGAGATCGCATTCCTTTTCCCTTGGGCAATAATGCTTGGAAAGATCGGAACATTAGGATTTGCTTCAATGATGATATTTCTGGGTGTACTCACTGTCGGATTTATCTATGAATGGAAAAAGGGAGCTCTAGAGTGGGACTGATTTCAGAAAAAGATTCCAAAAAATTATCAACAGAGATCTCTGATAAAGGTTTTTTTGTTACTTCTGCCGAAGCCCTAGTTAGTTGGGCTAGAACTGGATCATTGCATTGGATGACGTTTGGTTTAGCGTGTTGTGCAATTGAGATGTTTCAAACTAACGGTCCTCGTTATGATTTAGAAAGATTTGGAACGGCACCTAGAGGATCTCCAAGACAATCTGATGTTATGATAGTTGCAGGAACCCTAACAAATAAGATGGCGCCAGCACTCAGAAAAGTTTATGACCAGATGCCAGAACCACGTTATGTAATATCAATGGGCTCATGTGCAAACGGAGGAGGATATTATCACTATTCTTATTCAGTTGTAAGGGGATGCGATAGAATTGTTCCTGTAGATATATATGTTCCAGGATGCCCACCAACTGCAGAAGCATTAATGTACGGAATTTTACAATTACAGAAGAAGATTAGAAGAACCGGAACTTTTGAAAGATAAAAGTAAAATTAATAATGAAAAAAATGAAGTCACCCCACGAACTGTTAAAGGAAATCCAGAACTTTGATTTTTTGAATTCTGTTATGTTAGATATTAATGTGTCTGACTATGAGCTTTCCTTTAATATAGAACACACTAATATCGTTAAAACTTTAAGGCTCTTACGTGATGAACCATTATTATCTTTCACGCAGTTAATAGATCTATGCGGGATTGATTGGCCTGAGAAAAAGGAAAGATTTCAAGTTGCCTATAATTTGTTGTCAATGAATAACAATTCAAGAATTCGAGTAAAGTCTTTTACTGATAACAATAATTCCCTTCCATCAATAACCAAATTATTCCCTTCCTCTGATTGGTATGAAAGAGAAGCCTTTGATCTATTTGGAATTAAGTTTGAAGGTCACAAAGACCTTAGAAGGCTTTTAACAGATTATGGTTTTGAAGGTCATCCATTAAGGAAGGACTTTCCTTTAACCGGATACGTTGAAGTCAAATACGACGAAGGGAAGAAAAGAGTAATATATGAGCCCGTCGAATTAAAACAGGAATATAGAGATTTTGACTTTGAAAGTCCATGGGAGGGCGTTGATTATCCTAACGAAGTATTAAAAGATGATTAAAGATAAGAACAAGAAATTTAGGATAAACTTTGGTCCTCAACACCCTGCAGCACATGGAGTTTTGAGATTAGTTTTAGATCTGGATGGCGAGGTAGTTGAGAGAGTAGAACCACACATAGGTCTTCTTCATAGAGGAACCGAAAAATTAATCGAAAACAAAACTTATCTACAAGCTTTACCGTATTTTGATAGATTAGATTATGTGGCTCCTATGAACCAAGAACATGCATTTTCTCTTGCTACAGAGAGATTATTAGGGATTCAAGTTCCAATAAGAGCTCAACATATTAGAGTTCTTTTTTCCGAGATAGGAAGAATCTTAAGTCACATGATTAATGTGCCAGCTCAGGCATTGGATGTAGGAGCTTTAACACCAAGTCTTTGGGGATGGGAAGAAAGAGAAAAGCTTATGGTTTTTTATGAAAGAGCATGCGGGTCTCGTCTTCATGCAGCCTATTTTAGGACTGGTGGTGTTCATCAAGACCTAGAAGATCAGTTATTAGAAGATATCTATAAATTTTGTGATCCCTTTTTAAAAGTAGTAAATGATTTAGAAAGTCTTTTGACTGATAGTAGAATTTTCAAGCAAAGAAATGTTGATATCGGCGTAGTTAAGAAACAAGACGTGCTCGATTGGGGTTTAACTGGTGTTATGGCTAGAGGATCAGGGTTTGAGTGGGATTTAAGAAGAGCACAACCTTATGAAACCTATGAAGATTATGATTTTCTAATTCCAGTCGGAAAAAACGGAGATAATTATGATCGTTACTTAATCAGAATTGAAGAATGTCGTCAGTCTGCATCAATAATAAAGCAAGCCATCGAAAAAATGGAAAAAGGACCAATTATTTGTGAAGACAAGAAAATAGCTCCACCAAAGAGGACAGAAATGAAACGTTCTATGGAAGCTCTGATTCATCACTTTAAGCTTTATACAGAGGGATATGATGTAGGCCCAGGAGATATTTATGCTGCTGTAGAGGCACCCAAAGGAGAATTTGGCGTTTATTTGGTTTCTGATGGTTCAAACAAGCCTTATAGGTGTAAGATTCGTGCCCCAGGTTTTGCACATTTACAATCACTTGATTATTTATCTAAAGGATATTTATTGCCTGATTTATCAGCAATATTAGGTTCATTGGATTTGGTTTTTGGTGAGGTAGATAGATGACTCAAAAAAGGTTAACTAAAGATCTACTTAAAGAATTTCGATTTAACGAAAAAGAAATAAAACACATAAATTCTCATATCATTAAATACCCAAAAGGAAGAGTACAATCAGCCGTTTTAGAGAGTCTTTTTCTTGCCCAAAAAAAATCAGGAGGTTGGCTTCCTGAAAGTGCTATTGCGGCAGTTTCAGAAATCTTAAATATGCCAAAAATACGCGTTCTTGAGGTAGCAACGTTTTACTCAATGTTCAATCTAGAGCCCTGTGGAAATTTTTTTGTTCAGATATGCGGAACAACACCATGCTGGTTAAGAGGATCAGACGAAATTAAAAAAGCTTGCAAAGATCATATCGGTGAAGAAAGAAAAATATCGAATGAAGATATTAGTTGGGTAGAAGTAGAGTGTTTAGGTGCTTGTGTAAATGCTCCTGTAGTTCAAATTAATGAAGAGTATTTTGAGGACTTAGATTATTCATCAATGTCTGAAATTTTAGTAAAATTAAAAAAAAACCAACCAATAAAAAAAGGTTCTCAAATTAACAGACAATCGTCAGAACCAATCCAAAGGGAAAAAAATGATTGATGAAAAAGATAAAATTTTTACCAATTTGTATGGATTTCGACCTTGGAACTTAAAGGAAGCAAAAAAAAGAGGTGACTGGGATAATACGATATCCCTTATCTCAAAAGGAAAGAAATTTATTATAGATGAGATAAAGTCTTCTGGGCTACGAGGAAGAGGGGGAGCAGGATTTCCTACAGGTGTAAAATGGTCTTTTATGCCTAAAAAACTTACTGGAAAGTTGCATTATCTAGTGGTTAACGCAGATGAGTCCGAACCCGGAACCTGTAAAGATAGAGATATCATACGAAATGAACCTCACAAATTACTTGAAGGATCTATAATTGCCTCTGCAGCTATAGGGGCTCAGGCTTGTTATATTTATATTAGAGGTGAATTTGTTGATGAAAGGAAAATTCTGGAAGCTGCTCTTGAAGAAGCTTATTCTGAAGGATTGGTAGGAAAAAATGCATGCAAAACAGGCCTGGATATAGATATTTTTATTCATAGAGGAGCTGGAGCATATATATGTGGTGAAGAAACAGCACTTCTTGAAAGCCTAGAAGGAAAAAAAGGTTTACCAAGACTGAAACCACCCTTTCCAGCTACATCTGGGTTATTTGGCTGCCCTACAACGGTAAATAATGTAGAGAGTATTGCCGTTGTTCCAGAAATCTTAAGAAGAGGATCAGATTGGTTTTCGTCTTTAGGAAGACCAGGGAACACTGGAACTAAAATTTTTTGTATCTCTGGTCATGTTAATACACCTTGCAACATCGAAGAAGAAATGGGAATCCCTTTAAAAACTCTTATTGAAAAATACGCAGGTGGAGTTCGGGGAGGTTGGGAAAATTTGTTAGCTGTTATTCCTGGAGGCTCTTCTGTTCCTCTCATACCTAAAAACATATGTGATACAGTTTTGATGGATTTTGATTCTCTTGCTGAGGTTAAATCGGGCTTAGGTACTGCTGCAGTTATAGTTATGGATAAATCTACTGATTTGATTAGAGCAATTTCAAGAATTTCATATTTTTATAAATATGAAAGTTGTGGACAATGTACCCCCTGCAGAGAGGGGACAGGTTGGTTGTGGGAAATGATGGAAAAAATGGCTAAAGGTTCGGCCAAAAAGAAAGATATTGATATTCTTCTAAATTTAACAGAACGAATAGAAGGTCATACTATTTGCGCTTTAGGTGATGCAGCTGCTTGGCCTATTCAAGGTATCATAAGGCATTTTCGACCATATATAGAGGAGAGAATTGACAATTACAAAGGCGACGCGGTTTAGAAACTATGGTTAATATTGAAATAGATGGAATTGATTATGAAGTTGAAGAAGGATTAGCTTTAATACAGGCTTGTGAGGAAGCCGGAATAGACATACCTAGATTCTGTTATCATGAGAAACTGTCGGTAGCTGGAAATTGCCGAATGTGTCTTGTAGATGTAGAAGATAGTAGAGGATTAAGCCCTAAACCAATTGCATCGTGTGCAGTTCAGGTGAGTGAGGGCATAAAAATTTACACCAAAACCGAAAGAGTAAAGAATGCAAGGGAGGGAGTGATGGAATTCCTTCTTATCAATCATCCCTTAGATTGTCCAATATGCGATCAAGGAGGGGAATGCGATTTGCAGGACCAAGCTATGGCTTTCGGCCATGGAGAAAGTCGCTTTTTTGATGATAAAAGGGCAGTAGAGAACAAAGGTATGGGACCTTTTATAAAAACTGAAATGACAAGATGTATACATTGTACCAGATGCGTCCGATTTTCTTCGGAGGTTTCTGGTAATCACGAAATAGGCTCAATAGGCCGAGGAAATGATATGGAAATAACCACCTACCTGAATAGTTCTGTTGAATCCGAGTTGTCAGGCAATGTTATAGACTTGTGTCCAGTAGGAGCCCTTACTTCAAGACCTTATGCCTTTTCAGCTCGACCATGGGAATTAAAGAAAACCGAAACAATAGATGTAATGGATGCTTTAGGATCAAATATTAGGATTGATTCAAAAGGTTTAAAAGTTATGAGGGTATTACCTAGGCTTAATGAAGAAATCAACGAAGAGTGGATTACCGATAAAACACGCTTTTTTTGGGATGGTTTATCTTCTCAAAGAATTGACAATCCCTATAAAAGAGTGGGAAAAAAATTAGTTAAAACTACCTGGGACGATGCAATCGATCTTGCCAAAAAAAATCTAATCTCAAGTAAACCAGAAGAGATAGCTGCAATTTCTGGAGATCTAGTTCCAATTGAATCGGTTTATTCTTTAAAAAAACTTCTAAAAGGGATTAAAGTTAAGAATTATGATTGTCGACAAGACGGGTCTAAGATTTCTGGCCCAAGAGAAAGATGGTTATTTAATTCCACTATTTCAGGGATTGATGAATCGGATGGATGCCTTCTTATAGGAACCAACCCGAGAAAAGAAGCTCCTCTCCTTAACTCAAGAATATTAAGACAATCAAGAAATTTATCCTATCCGTTGGGTTTAATAGGAGCTAAATGTGATCTTACTTATGATTATAAACTTTTAGGAGAAGATCCAAAGATTGTTCGAGAAATCTTGGAGGGTAAGAATAGTTTTTGTGATAAATTGAAACTATCTAAAAAACCGATGATGATAATCGGCCAAGGCGCCTTAACAGGAGTTAAAGGGAGTGAATTCTTAGATTTATGCATAGAGTTAGCTTATAAATTTAATTTTATTAGTAATGAATGGAACGGGTTTAACGTTTTACATACCGCTGCTTCTAGGGCCGGCGCCATGAGTATAGACTTCATTCCTGAAGAAGATGGTAAGAATACAGAAGAAATAATTAATGGATGCAAGGCAGGTCTTATAAAGACTATATTTTTATTAGGAGCCGATGAACTTCAATTATCTGATTTAGATAACTGCTATGTAATTTACCAGGGACATCATGGAGATAAAGGCGCAAACAATGCTGATTTAATTTTACCTTCAGCTGCTTTTAGCGAACAAAATGGTTTGTATATGAATACCGAAGGAAGGATTCAAGAATCGGTCCGTTCAGTTTTTCCTGTTGGAGAAGCAAAGGAAGATTGGGAGATAATAAGATTAATTTCTGAAGCCTTGAATCTTAATTCCGATTTCCAAACTCACGAAGGATTAAGAAATAAAATTTACAAGGAATATCCTAATTTAAATCCTTTTGATGATTTTCAAAAAAATAATCCTCCTGAAAAAAAAGACAATAATGATATTAGTGGACATAAATTTTCTGAGGCCATAACAAATTACTGGTTTACAAATTCTATTGCTAGGGCATCAGCAAATTTATCAGAAAGAAATGATTATATTCAGAAAAGAGATAATTGATGGCAAACTTAATTGATTATATTGTTCCAATTGCGATTCTATTTTTCCATTCAATTTTGGTCTTGTTAGCTGTATTATTGATGGCTTATTTTGGTATTTATGGTGAAAGAAAGATTTGGGCTGCAGTTCAATTAAGACGTGGCCCTAACGTAGTAGGGCCATTTGGATTATTGCAAAGTGCTGCTGATTTAATCAAATTATTATTTAAGGAAATCATCATTCCTCAAGAATCAAATAAGGCTATTTTTATTCTTGCTCCAATAATTACCTGTTTTGTGGCATTATCAGCTTGGGCAGTCATTCCTTTTTCTGAAGGTTGGGTGGTATCTGACTTAAACGTTGGGATCCTATACATCATAGCTATTTCTTCTCTTGGAGTATACGGAATTATTATGGGGGGTTGGGCCTCGAATTCCAAATATCCCTTTATGGGGGCAATGCGTTCTGCAGCACAAATGGTGTCTTATGAAATCTCGATTGGATTAGTTATTATAACGGTACTTCTGTGTGTCGGGTCATTGAATTTAACCAATATAGTAATGGCCCAAAGAAACATTTGGTTTGTTTTTCCTTTATTTCCTATGTTCATAATCTTCTTTATTTCCGCATTGGCTGAAACCAATCGGCCGCCCTTTGATCTCCCAGAAGCGGAAGCTGAATTAGTCGCAGGTTATCAGACGGAATACTCCTCTTCTTTGTTTATGCTTTATTTTTTAGGTGAACTTGCGGCAACCTTTTTGATGTGTGCAATGATTACTATCTTATTTCTAGGGGGATGGCTTCCACCATTCAATATAGTGCCTTTTACACTTATTCCCGGCGCAGTTTGGTTTATGTTAAAGGTTGCAACGATTTTCTTCTTATTTGGAATGGTAAAGGCCATTGTACCAAGGTACAGGTACGATCAGCTAATGCGACTTGGTTGGAAAGTTTTTCTACCTATATCCCTTTTTTGGGTTGTATTGACTGCTAGCTTTCTTTTTATTTTTAATTTAATGCCATAGGAAATGTAATGAAAAGATTTTTTTATATAATGAAAAATTTAATAATATGGGACTTTCTCAAAGCTTTTTTTGTCGCGATGAAATATCTCCTTTTTAAGCCCAGAGTTACTATTAACTACCCATTTGAAAAAGGGAAACTATCACCAAGGTTCCGGGGAGAACACGCCTTAAGAAGGTACCCTAATGGTGAAGAAAGATGCATAGCTTGCAAATTATGTGAAGCAGTTTGTCCTGCTCAGGCCATTACCATAGATGCCGGACAAAAAAGTGAAGATGGTACAAGAAGAACCATAAGATACGATATTGATATGGTTAAATGTATTTATTGTGGGTTGTGCCAAGAAGCATGTCCAGTAGATGCAATTGTAGAAGGTCCGAATTTTGAATTCTCAACAGAGACGCGAGAAGAGCTTTTATACACAAAAGAAAAGCTTATGGATAACGGAGACCGATGGGAGATCCCAATTAAAAAAAATATCGAAAGGGATTCTCCTTATCGTTAGGGAAAGCTAAAATTATAATGTTTACATCTCTCTTCTTTTATTTATTCTCTTTTCTAATATTAAGCTCCGCTTTAATGGTTGTTTTTTCAAAGAATCCTATTAATTCCGTACTTTTTCTAATTTTCTCTTTCATTAACACTGCGGGTATTTTTCTCATAGCTGGGGCTGAATTTTTAGCTCTGATATTAGTTATCGTGTATGTCGGAGCAGTAGCCGTTCTGTTTCTCTTTGTAATTATGATGCTCGATTTAGATGTAAATCAATTAAAAGGTGAAATTAAGAAATATTACAAAGTTGGCATTCCAATAGGTCTTACAATATTAGTAGAAATGGGTTTAATTATATTTTTAGATCCTTTTAAGAACGAATCCGCTTTTCTTAATAAGTGGCAAGTTAATTCAGAGTTATCTAACACAGAAAGAATTGGCGAAGTAATTTATACAGATTATTTTTATCATTTTCAAATCTCAGGTTTAATTCTTTTAGTGGCCATGATAGGGGCTATTGTTTTAACTCTCAGACATCGTGATTATGTAAAGCGACAAAATGTTGAAGAACAAATCATGCGTGATCCCGATAGAAGTGTTGAGTTGAAAGATTTGCGAATCAAAGGAGATAGCCAGTAATGACGATAGGTTTGTCTCATTTCTTAATCTTAAGTGCATGCTTGTTTCTGACAGGTGTTTTTGGAATCTTTCTTAATAGAAGAAATTTGATAATAATTTTGATGTCTCTTGAGTTACTCTTACTTAGCGTAAGTATAAATTTTGTCGGATTTTCGATGTTTTTAGGAGATATTGCGGGTCAGATATTTTCTTTGTTTATTCTAACGGTCGCTGCTGCCGAAGCAGCTATAGGCTTAGCTATATTAGTTGTCTATTTTAGAAATGTTGGAAATATAAATGTTAAAGAAATTAATAAAATGAGTGGTTAATGGATCTTTTTTTAATAGTTTTTTTGCCTCTTGCAGGCGCTTTAATAGTAGGATTACTCGGGAAAAGGTTAGGACTGCTTTTAAGTCATATAATTTCATGTTCGTTTATAGCAATTCCTTTTCTTCTTTCTTGTTATCTTTTCTATTCCAACTTCTTGTCTAATAATGAAATTTCTCTCTATTTGTTTGATTGGATACAATCTGGATCTTTAAGTTCCTCGTGGACATTATATTTTGACACATTAACATCTGTAATGCTGGTAGTTGTAACTTCAGTGTCTGCATTAGTTCATATTTATTCTATTGGTTATATGAAGAAGGATCCCCATCAGTATAGATTTTTTGCTTACCTATCATTTTTTACCTTTGCTATGCTGATATTAGTGACATCCAATAATTTTCTTCAACTCTTCTTTGGATGGGAGGGAGTAGGACTCGCATCTTACTTACTAATAGGCTTTTGGTATGAGAAACCATCGGCAAACTCGGCAGCCATGAAGGCATTTGTTGTTAATAGGGTGGGAGATTTTGGTCTTATGCTTGGGATTGCAACTTTATATTTTGCTACAGGTTCAGTTAATTTTGAAGAAATATTTTCTTTAAGTAACGATTTAGATAACACAATTATAAATTTATCTTGTTTGCTTTTATTTATTGGCGCTATGGGTAAATCCGCACAACTTTTTCTACACACCTGGCTACCTGATGCTATGGAAGGACCTACCCCAGTTTCAGCATTAATCCATGCTGCTACAATGGTTACGGCTGGCATTTTCCTAATAGCAAGGTGTTCTCCGCTATTTGAGCAATCAGAAATAATTTCTTCTCTAATAATCTTCATTGGTTCTTCAACAGCATTTTTTGCTGCCTCAGTGGGGTTAGTGCAAAATGATATAAAACGAGTAATAGCATATTCAACTTGTTCTCAATTAGGATATATGTTTGTAGCCCTTGGGGTGGGCGCTTATCAGGTAGCAATTTTTCATTTATTTACCCATGCTTTTTTTAAGTCATTGTTATTTCTTGGTTCAGGTTCAGTTATCCATGCTCTTTCGGATGAGCAAGACATTAGAAAAATGGGAGGTTTAGCTAAACTAATACCCTTTACTTGGTTATCCATGATAATTGGAACTTTAGCTCTTACGGGTGCGCCATTTCTGTCTGGCTATTATTCTAAAGATGGAATTATAGAGGCGGCTTATTCGTCGCATTCTTCAGGTCATTTATATGCATTTTATTTGCTGGTTTTTTCCGTTTTTCTTACAAGCTTTTATTCTTGGCGTTTAATCCTTTTAACATTTCACGGTACAACAAAAACACCAAATGAGGTTTTAACAAAAGTTCATGAAAGCCCTTTGACGATGACAGCCCCCTTATTCTTACTAAGCTTAGGTTCTATATTCTCCGGTTTTTTCTTTGCAGACTTTTTCATGTCAGTTGATTTTCAGCCTCTTTGGACAAGCTCGCTATACTTAGGATCAAACAGCGAAATAATAGATTCAATTCATCGTAGTCCGTCATGGGTTAAAGCTTTGCCCTTAGTAATGATGCTAGCAGGCCTGTTAATGGCTATGTTTATGTATGTTTTTTTTAAATCACTACCTAAAAGCCTATCTAAGAGATTTTCATTCTTTTACAATTTTCTTTTAAATAAGTGGTATTTTGATGAGATTTACGACCTTTTATTTGTTAAATCATCTAGAAAAATTGGAAATTTTTTATCATTGGTTTTCGATAAAGGTATTATTGATGGAATAGGTCCAGACGGTATATCTTTAAGGGTTCAACAATTGGCGAAGTACGCTAGTAAGTTGCAGACCGGGTTTATTTACCATTACGCATTGGCAATGTTAGTCGGATTAACGGCATTCATTTTTCTTTTTGTTATATTTGGTTGAGTTTATGCAAGAGATAAATTTATTGACGATAATAACTTTTTTACCTCTTGTTGGTGCTTTTTTTATTTTATTAGCACGCTCAATTAATAAAGAAAACTCTGAAAGTAATTCTAAATATATTGCTTTATGGACTTCTTTAACAACCTTCCTAATTTCATTGTTATTAATCTATGGGTTTAATTCAAGTGTGACGGATTTTCAGTTTTATGAAAGGATTGAGATAGCGGGAGGTATAATGACATACCAGATGGGTATTGATGGAATATCTATCTTGTTTGTTATTCTAACCACCTTTTTAACTCCGATAATTATAATTTCAAGTTGGGACAGTATAAAGTACCGAATTGAACAATATATGATTGCCTTTCTGGTGTTAGAGACTCTAATGATAGGCACATTCAGTGCCTTAGATATTATTTTGTTCTATTTATTTTTCGAGAGCGTATTGATTCCAATGTTTATTATTATTGGAGTTTGGGGGGGAGAAAAGAGAGTCTACTCAGCTTTTAAATTTTTCCTTTATACTCTTCTTGGTTCAGTATTGATGTTAGCAGCGGTAATTTCAATTATTACGATTACTGGCACTACAGAAATGCCTATAATATACAATACTTTAGATTTAAAGGATCAAAGTATTCAATATTGGCTTTGGCTGGCATTTTTTGCTTCATTTGCTATCAAGCTGCCAATGTGGCCAGTTCATACTTGGCTTCCAGACGCTCATGTCGAAGCACCCACTGCAGGATCAGTAATATTGGCGGCAATTTTACTTAAAATGGGAGGGTATGGATTTTTGAGATTTTCTTTACCATTATTTCCCGAAGCGTGTTTATTTTTTTCAGACTTTGTTTTCTGGTTAAGTATTATCGGAATTATCTATACATCCTTGGTTGCATTTGTTCAGGATGATATGAAAAAGTTAATTGCTTATTCATCCGTTGCCCATATGGGTTTTGTTACTTTGGGAATTTTTACCTTTACGGTTAATGGTATCCAAGGAGGAATTTTTCAAATGCTATCACATGGATTAGTTTCTGCG
>Ga0315319_10000207_pt1 | contig 17668 bp, 15 predicted proteins | sample M1500m3416metaG_FD_203463 | JGI IMG/M metagenome (GOLD analysis project Ga0315319, IMG submission 203463) | Ammonia-oxidizing marine archaeal communities from Monterey Bay, California, United States - M1 500m 3416 | ecosystem: Environmental > Aquatic > Marine > Intertidal zone | place: USA... | reverse complement strand
ATCAATGGGCTGCAAATTATCGCTCGTTCGATGCCCCAGTTATGTTGTTTTTCTTTATGGATAAAGTTATGGAAAAAGGTTCATACGTTGATTACGGTATGTTCCTTCAGTCGATAATGCTAGCTGCAGTTGCACAGGGTTTGGCGACCTGCCCTCAGGCAGCGTTGGGAGAGTATCCAGAGATTGTTAAGAGAGAGCTAGGATACGCAGATGACATGGTATTAATATGTGGCATGGCCCTAGGTTACGAGGATAAATCTCACATAGTTAATAGCTACAGAACTGCTAGAGAGCCTCTCGAAGAGATTGTTCAATATTTCAGTTAGATACACTATATAAAGCAGTAATTTTCTAACTCATTACTGCTTAGAAAGATAAAGATATATCTTTATGATTTGATAAGCATCCAGCAACATATTCTGCTTGATCATCATTCAGCCTCTCCTGCATCCTAACACCTACAGTGTTTCTCAATGCAGAATCATATTCTTTTAGCGCTATAATTAGTTCAGATGATGCGCTATTACGCCAGGAAACTTCTGCATAAAATAATTCCAATCCTTGATTTAACATCTTGATCGCTTTTTCTATATCAGGGTTGCGCTTAATGGCTCGCCTAGATTTAGATATTTTAGATTTTATTTTGCTGGCGCCTGGTATGTTACCGAGCTGCTTCTCTACAAGCTTAATCTTTATCATTGCTTGTTCATTGGTATCAGTTGAAATTGCCCTCTCTAAAGAGATAATATCACCCTCAAGTGCAGCAAGACGATCTTTACTTAGAATTATATATTGTAAATCCAGTAATGCCTCGTATGCCTCGTCTACATTTCTGCGATACGATCTGCGAGCTTTGCTCTCAGCTTTAGAAAGTTTTAAATATTTGTCTCTGTACTGTTTCCAATCAGAAGGTATTCTACTAGCTATTTCATTTTTATTATTTTGCATTTCAAGAATGTCAGAGCTCAATTCTGATATTTTTATTGAGTCACTTGCAGTTAGTTTATCGTTAAGATAAATAATATCAATTCTTCTATCTATAGACTTAATGTCCTTAGCAATAGACTTCATTTTCTTTTCCAGTCTTCTGACATCTTCGTGTATAGGCCTATATTCAGGCACGAACAATGATAACTCCTTCTCAGCTTCTCTGATAGACTTAATTAGAGCGAAGGAGTTCAAAGCTTTTTCATGGGTTTGAGATAGACTATCTTGATACTTTGTAGGCAAGTAGCTTGTATCAAGGGATGCCGCCCTTTTAACGCTGTTACGTATAGCTATTTCCTCGTTATCATAAATCTCAAATAAATACTCCTCCAGGCATACCTGAAGTTTAGGATTTACAGGCGGGGGAGCAGCCTCTGAAGTTAGATAAATTAGTTTAGGCAGGTAATTAACTAGTGCAGGATAATATCCAGCGATAGTTAAGCCAGCAAGCTGGAGCATAATGAACGCAACAACACCCTTGTATATATGTTGAGTTCTTACACTTGGTGGAGCTACGCTTCGTAGATAGAACAAGGAAAAACCGAACGGCGGAGTAAGAAAAGATGTTTGCATGTTCATACCAATCATTACACCGAGCCAAACAGCGGTTATATTTGCTGATGGCTCTGCCAGTAATATTGGCGCAACTATAGGCACTACAACAACAGCAATTTCAATAAAGTCTAGGAAAAATCCAAGAAAGAAAATGACTGCCATAACCACAATGAACTGAGCCCAGAATCCACCATCAAGGCTAGTTAAAAAATCTTTAACAAGCTCTTCACCACCGAAACCTCTGAACGCAGTAGTAAGCATTGCAGCACCAAGAAGAATAACGAAAACCATCGAAGTTGTTTTTGCGGTCTCTGTCATGACTCCACGTAAAGTGTCGTCAATTTTATATATACGCCAAGCGCTCCACAAAGAGGAGCCAATAAGTACAGCTACAGAAATAGTTGCTAGAGTAACCCCAATCACATCAGAGGTGGTTTTAATATTCCTTACGTTTAGATCAAAAAAGTTCATAATAACACCTATCGATATAGTAGCTCCAATAGCAAGTATTGCAGGCAAATAGGTATTTTTATGATTTGGGTATAGTCTATATCCTCCCATAATTATTGCGCCAATCGCACCAATAGAGCCTGCTTGGTTCACCGTAGCGATTCCTAAAATAATTGAACCTAGAACGGCAAATATTAAAAACAGTGGTGGTACAAGTGCTAGAGATATTCTTACAAAAAACTTAAAATCATACTTACCCTCGGTTGGCACGGCAGGGGCAACATCTGGCTTTATTAAAGCATAAATTAAGATATATAGCATGTATAGACCGACCAAAACCAGTCCAGGAAAGAATGCCCCCATAAACATGTCTCCCGCACTGGTAGAGGTCACATCTAGTGCAGATGGTAAGATAAATTCTCCTGTAGCTTCTTTATACTGAGCTGCCCTAGCAGTGCTAGCTATATCTGAAGCGTTCGATAGCTGGTCTGCAAGAAGTATAAGTACAATTGATGGTGGAATTATTTGCCCTAGCGTGCCTGAGGCACAAATAATGCCACTAGATAATGATTTAGAATAGTTGTTCCTGAGCATGGCCGGAAGGGAGATTAATCCCATAGCTATAACGGTGGCCCCAACTATTCCTGTTGTTGCTGCTAATAGGGCGCCAACAAACACAACTGAAATCCCTAGTCCTCCTGGAACTGGGCCAAAAAGCTGAGCCATAGCAACTAACAGGTCCTCAGCAATCTTTGAGCGCTGAAGCATAATGCCCATAAAAATAAACAAAGGTACAGCTATTAATGTGTCACGTTCAACATCCCAATAAAGACTACGTAGATTTGTAACACCTGCAGTGAGCCATTCTACCGGCCCGCCTTGCACAAAAAAAGCGCTTATATCTCCTACTGAGATATAACCAGCAAGGGACGCTATACCTATAGATAGTATGGCAGAGCCTGGGAGTGCAAAAGCAACAGGGAAGCCCGATATTAGTGCACCCATCATAAGAACTAAGAGTAATATTAAAAAGTAAGTTTCCATATAGAATATAAATTATTTATTAGTGGATGAGGTATTCATTGACTATGTGTTTAGGTTAATTGTATAGTTGACGAATCTGTTGGTTTAATATTTTTATAATTAGAGTCTTCTTCACCGCGAAGATTTGCTAAATTGTCTAATGCATAACCGACAAATTGAACCATCATACTTACTGAAAAAATAATCATAAATCCAACCATTATGTATTTAACGTACATTCCGTAACCTTGCTGATATATTTCAAAGCTTATGATTGGACCGTTAAGGCTGCTACCACGAGTCCACATACCTGTAATAAGTATTATCCAACACAAAGGTAAACCGAGTACTATGCAGCCTACCAAATTAGTTATAGATTTTGCTTTTTTTGAAAATGAAGCGTACAAAACGTCAACACGCACATGACCTTCAGTTACTAGTGCATATGAACTAGCGAAAAGAAAAAGTGCGGCATACCAAAACCTTACTAAATCGCCCTGGAAGGCCTGCTCATATGAAAATATAAACCTTGTAAGTACAATTGTAAACTCTGCAACTACGACTAGTAATGCGAGCCAGATAAAGTCATTATTACGAGAGCGATATGCAATCAGTCCACCTACAATAAATAAGGGGTAAAGTACATACGTGCCTCGGAAGACGGACTTGCCTAATTCTGACGCAAGATTGTCTCCGACTACTAGTTGTAAAAAACCTTCTACTCTCAAAAAGGATATAGCGGTATCTATAATACCTATAAGGAATACTGCCCAGAATGCTGTTCTAATAATGTATGCAGAAAAGTTTGACCACAATTTAGCGTCATCTCTAAGTTTTCTGTGGTTAGTTAATAGCGCCCAAGCAAATGAAAGCACGAAGACAGATATTAATCCAATAAATTGAATCCATCCCAGGTTGGCTACATCATCAGAAAGAGGATTTCTTAGTGGCAAGAAGCCAAGCCATTGTTGGTGTTTAATAAAGCTAATAGGCCCTGGCCAGCCCTGAAAGAAAATCAGGTAATTATTAAATAAAAATAAAATCATGTAACCCACTATAGCTATAGCTATAGTGCGATAAATTACATTAGACATGAGCATTCTATTGTTAAATGTAAACCATTCTGACATAATTTTGTTTACAAATTAGATATAAAAAAATAAGCAGCTATTAACAAAAAGAGCTGAGCCCTGGGGCGCAGCTCTTTTTATCGTTAAGAAAAAAACTACAGTCCTAACACACGGTTACGTTGGGCAACATATGCTTGATCAGAGATCTTAGCCCATGCACCGACAGATTCTCTTGATGCAGCAAAGCTCTCATGAACACGATTAGCAAGGTCACTGTGTTGTCTAACTTCATCAAATACCTCGTCAGAAGCTTCACCAAAGCTGTCGTAAATATCGTCATTAAATTGACGAAGTTTTACGCCCTGCTCATTAACAAGTTTAGTTAATGCAGCACCATTTCTTGCGTTATATTCAGCCATCATCATTTCATTTTCATGTGCAGCTGCAGCCTTAATTATTGCTTGGTCTGAATCTGAAAGGCCTTCCCACCATGACTTATTCATGCCACATGCCAGTGTAGAACCAGGCTCATGATACCCTGGGAAGTAGTAGTACTTCGCAGCTTCATAGAACTTCATGTAGCTGTCATTGTACGGACCTACCCATTCCGTTGCATCGATAGCACCAGAAATTAGGTTTTCATAGATTTGACCACCAGGCAAAGAAACTGGAGATGCTCCAAGTTTTGCCAAAACGTCTCCACCAAGTCCAGGCATTCTCATCTTTAGGCCCTTAAGGTCATCAACAGAGTTGATCTCTTTACGGAACCAGCCACCCATCTGTACGCCTGTGTTTCCACAAGGTAGACACTTTAAACCGAATCCTGCAGCCGTCTCATCCCAAAGCTCTTGACCGCCACCCCAATGAATCCAGGCATTCATTTCGGTATATGTCAGCCCAAAAGGTACAGCTGTAAAGTAAGCCCAAGCTGGATGCTTTCCTTTCCAGTAGTAGTCCGCTGCGTGATATATTTGCGCATTACCTGATGCGACCTCATCGAATGAGTCAAAAGCTTTAACTCTCTCGTTAGCAGCAAAATAGTTGACCTTCATTCTTCCACCACTCATGGTTTCTAAGTTTGCAGCAAATCTCTGTGCTCCAGTGCCAAGACCAGGGAAATCCCTAGGCCAAGTACTCACCATATTTATCTCCATATGGTTATTAGCAATAGATGGTGCAGAGATAGTTGATGCTGCTACCGCACCACCAGCTGCTGCTGCTCCTTTTATAAATTTTCTACGATCCATAAGAATCTCCTCTTTTAGTTAAAAAGAAATAATAAACAAAAAAAAACATCCCTAAACAAGGCGATGCCTGCATATTATTTTTTTGTTACGAACTACTTGCGAAATGTTTTGTGAGTATTACTTTCACAAATAATTAAAACATAAGATACACCTTGTGACTTGACTCGTCAATCAAATACACGTATATATTTTTATCTGAACTTATTACGTATATTGATGATAAACACAATACACATATTAGTATAATGGTGATTCATATTCAAAAGCTTCTCAAACAATGTCTATAGATAAAATATACATTAGTGCGGATGAACTTCTTTCTGACTCTTTTAAGTTAGGCGTTCAAATTCATAATAGTGGTTTTAAGCCAGACTTTATCGTGGGTGTTTGGCGTGGAGGAACTCCAGTCGGAATAGCGATACAGGAAATATTGTCCTACCTAGGCAATGAGACTGACCATATTGCCATTAGGACCTCGTCATACCAAGGACTCAATAAACAAAAAAAGTCAGTACGAATACACGGACTAAGTTACCTTATACGTAATATTAATGCAGAAGATAAGTTACTTCTGGTTGATGATGTTCTTGATTCTGGAAAGAGCGTTAAGGCAATTATTGACACTCTTGAAGCTAAATCTAGAAAAAATACTCCGCACGATATTAGGGTTGCAGTGCCCTGGTATAAGCCAAACAAAAATACAACATCCATTGTTCCAGATTATTATCTTCATGAAACAGATGAGTGGTTAATTTTTCCTCACGAGTTGGAAGGCCTTACTAGAGATGAGATTTACATGAATAAACAAGGGCTTAAGGGAATTCTGTCTGAAGTTACTGTTTAGATCAGACTTCTTATATAAACCAAACCAAACAAAGTTTATCTCATTGTGATGTATAACTGTCAATAACTAATATATATCCACAAAATATTTATTCATATTGTGAAACAAATCAATAATTAATTACTGTATTATCTAATTCACGAAATTAACAAGTCTCACGATTATTTTGAAATAATTCTGATTTTTTAGAGTTTGTGAGTTGTTATTTCGTTTTAAGTTATGTTTTTATGTACAACTATAAGGAGAGATACAATATGAAAGATAATTCAAATAAACACACAGTAACTAGAAGGCAAGCACTTAAAGCAGGTGCTGCAGTTTCTGTTGCGCCTTTGATGTTCACTAAGGGTGCTTGGGCAGCAAATGACTTCACCAACAATCCTGGTAATTCTTCAACGGTTACGTTGGGATTTAATGTTCCACAGACTGGCGCATATGCTGACGAGGGTATGGACGAGTTAAGAGCCTTTAAATTAGCAGTTAAGCACCTTAATGGTGAGGGCGATGGTGGTCTTATGAACACTATGAAGCCTATGAACTTGAAAGGTAACGGTATATTAGGTAAAAAAGTTACATATGTAACCGGTGATACGCAAACTAAGTCTGACGCGGCACGTGCATCAGCGAAACGTATGATCGAGAAAGATGGCGTTATCATGTTCTCAGGAGGCTCATCATCAGGTGTTGCTATTGCCGTTCAGGGTTTAGCACAGGAGCTTGGCGTTATATTTATGGCAGGACTGACTCACTCTAATGACACTACTGGTAAAGACAAGCGTCGTTATGGTTTCCGTCACTTCTTTAATGCTAAGATGTCTGGTTCTGCTTTAGGACCTGTACTGAAAGAGGAAATGGGTACTGATCGTAAAGCTTACCATCTGACAGCTGACTATACATGGGGCTGGACTCAGGAGCAATCTATCCAGGAAACTACAGAGGGACTTGGTTGGTCAACAACAGCTAAAGTAAGAACTCCGGTTGGTGCAGGCGACTTTTCACAGTTCATTACACCTGTATTGAACTCAGGCGCAGACACACTTATTCTTAACCACTACGGCAAGGATATGATTAACTCACTAACTCAAGCAGTTCAGTTTGGTTTGCGTGATAAGAATGTTGGCGGTAAAAACTTTGAGATCATTGTACCGCTATATTCTCGTTTGATGGCTCAGGGTGCTGGTGATAATCTGAAAGGTATTCTAGGTACTGCTAACTGGGACTGGCAGTTACAGGATGAGGGCTCTAAGGCTTTCGTTAGGTCTTTCGGTAAAGAGTACGGGTTCCCACCTTCAATGGCGGCACAAACTTGTTACGTACAAACACTTTTATACGCTAACGCTTGTGAAAATGCTGGCACTTTCTATCCGCCTGAAGTTATCAGACAGCTAGAAGGATTCGAGTTTGATGGTATGGGTAACGGCCCGACTGAGTATCGTGCTGAAGACCACCAGTGCTTCAAAAACGTTCTGGTTGTGCGTGGTAATCAAAACCCTACAAGTTCATACGACTTGCTTGACATTGTTAAAGAAGTACCTCGTGCTGATGTTGAGTACGACGCATCTATCTTTGGCGGTGAATTAGGACCATACAAAGTATAGTTATGTTATATACTGGTGCTGGTTTCGAGAGATCGTGACCAGCACTTTTTTTGTCATTCTTTATTATAGATTTGAATAAGTTATTATGGATGCTGTATTAATTCAGTTATTAAATGGTCTAGATAAGGGCGCCGCTTATGCGCTTATTGCTCTTGGATTGACCCTTGTATTTGGCACACTTGGTGTCGTTAATTTTGCCCACGGCGCTCTATTTCTAATAGGTGCCTTTTGTGCGGTCACATTTCAAAAGATAGTCACAATATCAAAAAAAGTACTAGACCCTAATATCACATATTTTGATGCATATATAGAGCAGCCATATCTTGAAATATGGTTCGGAGAGACGGGCTTAGCGATTATAGATTATGCCGTCCCGTTATCTTTATTTTTAGCAATTCCAGTTATGTTATTGGTAGGTCTCGCTATGGAGCGAGGGCTTATACAATTTTTTTACAAAAGAACTCACGCGGAACAGATACTGGTCACCTTTGGTTTGGCAATCGTTCTGCAAGAAATTATACGCCACTTCTTTGGTGCTAATCCAATCCCAACGCCTGCACCCGATATTGTTTCAGGCAGTGCCCCTATAGGTTCATGGATAGGTCTTGGAGAAAGTTTCGTTTATCCATGGTGGAGACTGATATATCTTGTATCTTCCGTAGCAATTATTTCTTCAGTCTTTGCATTTCTTAACATGACCACTTTCGGTATGGTTGTGCGTGCCGGTATGACGAATCGTCAGATGGTTGGCTTTTTGGGCATCAACATACAAAGAAAGTTTACAATTATATTTGCATTAGCCGCGGTGGTTGCAGGTATAGCCGGGGTAATGTATGCCCCAATTCTTCCACCAGACTATCACCTAGGAATGGACTTCTTAGTTATCTCATTCGTTATCGTTGTTGTTGGCGGAATGGGCTCGCTTAGGGGCGCAGTCGCGGCCGGTTTTTTGCTTGGAGTTTTACAATCTTTAGCCGCTATGACAGCGGTAAATGCAATTCTTCCAGGGATATCTCAGATTGTAATTTATTTAGTTGCTGTAGTTGTTCTGTTAACCAGACCTAGGGGATTAATGGGCCGCAAAGGAGTAATGGACGAATAACTATGAATATATTTAGTAAAAAAAGTACACCTCGTTTAATGTTATTGTTTTCTATAGGCGTACTGACTATGCCTATATGGCTTGACCCTATAGGTGCGAGTTACCCTGACCTTCTTCAAAAATTTGTAATTTTTGGAATATTCGCTATTGGATATAATATACTTTTTGGGTTGACAGGTTATCTATCTTTCGGTCATGCAGTTTTTCTTGGTGTTGGTTCTTATACCGCGGTATGGTCTTTCAAGCTGCTAACAATGAACGTCATACCTGCAATTATATTTTCTACAATTATGGCCGGCCTAATTGCCGCAGCAATTGGCTACGTGAGTCTACGCAGATCCGGTATTTATTTCTCTATTCTTACATTAGCTTTTGCTCAAATGTTCTATAACTTAGCATACTCGGTATTGACACCCATAACTAACGGAGAGACCGGGCTACAATTAACAATGCACGATCCAAGAATTATCGATAATGCTCTTTCTAGGACTGTTGAAACCGGTTTACCATCTACTGATTTATTTGGCATCTCAATGAATGGGTACTCTGGTTTTTATTTTTGTGCAGTAATGTTAATAATTGCTTTCTATATTTATCTAAAGATATTTAACTCACCATTTGGAATGAAGCTTAAGGGTATCAAGTCAAACCAGAAGAGGATGAAGTATATCGGTAGCGATACTAGGCCATACCTGATTGCCGCATTCGTTATTTCTGGTATGTTTGCTGGTCTTGCTGGGTCATTAATGGCAGTTACCGACCCACTTGCCGGAGCAGAAAGGATGCAGTGGACAGCGTCTGGAGAGGTTATATTGATGACAATTCTTGGTGGCGTAGGTACAGTATTTGGGCCACTCCTTGGTGTTGGAATTATTAAATATTTAGAAAATATTTTTTCTGCAATAAATGAATCCGTGTTGCATAACTTCTTCTCGTTTATGCCCCAGTGGGGCGAGAACTCTCTAGTAGCAATAACAGCACCATTCGTTGGCGAGGGCTGGCATTTAACCCTAGGACTACTATTCATGCTAATTGTGATTTTCCTGCCGGGCGGGGTGATGGAAGGATTTCAAAAAATTAAAAGTCGTTTTTTTGACAAACAGAGTAAAGAAGATAGTAGCGCTTCAAAGGAGTCCAACAATGTCTAATACTGTCTTAAAAATTACCAATGTTAATAAATCCTTTGGCGGTTTACTAGCTCTTAATAACATTAATTTAGAGATTGAAAGGGGCACAGTTCACGCAATAATTGGACCTAATGGTGCTGGAAAGTCAACCCTACTCAATGTTTGTATTGGCCTATTAACACCGGACACTGGAGAGGTTATATTTAATGGTGGCGAAAAAATTATCGGTAAGAAGCCGCATGAAATTAATCAGATTGGACTTACTAGAGTATTTCAAACCCCTGAGATTTTTCCAGACCTGACTTTATTGGAAAATGTAATGTTGCCGGCACTTTCTAAGCGCGATGGTTCTTACAAGCTTTCCATCTTTAAGCAAATGTCAAGTGAAACTGAAATCGAATCTCAGGCGATCGATGCATTAAAAACAATAGGCATGGATGACAGGAGTAGTGATGTTATTGCAGCAAATCTATCAAGGGGCGATAAGCGTAGGCTCGAGTTGGCTATGTGTCTAGTACAAAAGCCTGAACTACTGTTGCTAGATGAGCCTACTGCCGGTATGGCGAGGCATGACACAAATCAAACTATTGAACTTCTTAAACAAATCAAACAAGGCGGTATGACAAAGATTATTATTGAACACGATATGCATGTTGTTTTTAGTGTCGCTGATAAAATTTCAGTTCTTGCGCGTGGAGCTATCATTGCAACAGGAACTCCTGACGAAATTCGAGCCAACCCTCTGGTAAAAGAGGCTTATCTAGGGGGTGCAGAGTTATGAGTGATAATATAGTAGCACCTGTTGCACATACAACCACATCTAAGGGTTCTGACCCTGCATTTTTTTCTTGTTGGGATTTAAAATCATATTATGGCGAAAGCTACATTGTTCAGGGCGTAAGTTTTGATATCCGTGAGGGTGAAATTGTTGCACTACTTGGCAGGAACGGTGCAGGGAAAACAAGTACACTGCGTTCTATAGCTAGGGCAACTCAGCCTGAATTGAGGAGTGGAGAGGTGTGGCTTGACCACCAACCGTTACACAAAATGAAGGACTACCAGGTAGCGCAATTAGGTGTAGCCCTAGTCCCTGAAGATCGTAGCGTTATTGGCGGACTTAGTGTTGAAGAAAATCTTAAGTTAGCTCAAATAGAAGAGCCAATAGGCTGGTCAGTAGAGCGCATATATGAACACTTTCCTAGGCTTGGCGAGAGAAAACATCAGGACGGTTCGACACTATCTGGTGGGGAACAACAGATGCTAGCAGTTGCACGTGCACTAGCTAGAGATGTGAAACTACTGCTCCTAGATGAGCCGTACGAAGGTCTCGCTCCAGTTATTGTTAAAGAGATTGAAAATATTCTAGTTGACATTAAGAAGCTAGGTATCACCACCATTATTGTTGAGCAAAATGCCGTTGCTGCACTCAGGCTAGCTGACAGAGCATTGATTCTTGATACTGGTGAGATTGTTTTTGATGGCACAGCACAAGAACTCCTTGATAACGAACAGCTCAGGCATCAGTATTTAGCTATCTAAAATACTTAGTATTGCATATATTTATTTTTGCAGTATTATCTTAATCGCTTTTTTTATTAATTATTAAGACTTTGATTGTCTTTACTGCTATCATCAGCGGAAATATTTAATAATTATTATAATTTTGTAATGACAAAACATACCAAGATTGCCTCCTGGCAGAAATACAATGACAGCTCTGGCGGTAAAAAAATCAGAACCATAAACCCTACCATTCAGAGCGGTTCAACAGTTCTATTTGAGAGTTATGAAGATCTCAGGCTTGCACAAAACGGTAAATATCCTGGTGTAACCTATGGCACAGGTGGGCTATCTACTCAGAAAGACTTTGAGGATGCTATATGTTTACTTGAGAATGGCCATTCATCTTACGCATTCTCATCGGGCATGAGCGCCATTGTGAATACATTAATGACGTTTACTCAAAGCGGAGATGAGGTCTTATTATGCGACAACGTTTATAGTCCTACAGCTATCTTCTGTCATGACGCCCTGCAAAAGTTTGGTGTTAAGATTACACACATACCCTCGAATGTTGGAGGAGAAATTGATAAATACATAACAAAAGACACCGCACTCATTTATATGGAGTCTCCTGGGTCTAATACCTTTGAGATGCAAGATATTCCAGCTATAGTTAATCTGGCTAAGAAAAAGAATATTGTTACTGTGATTGATAATACCTGGGCCACACCTCTTTATCTGAGGCCACTGGATTTGGGTGTAGACGTTTGTATCCATTCTGCAACAAAGTATATATGTGGATATTCCGATATATTGTTAGGCTGTGTGACCGTAAATGAAGAGTACTCTGATATGTACAATTCATTCTACCATTTACTTGAAAATTACACCAACCCGCATGACTGTTATTACGCACTTAGAGGGCTAAGAACACTTAAAGTGAGGCTCCGTGCACACGAAGAATCAGCCCTCATTGTTGCTAAATGGTTGCAAGAGAATAAACTTGTTGATCTAGTAATTCATCCGGGTCTGGAGTCTCACCCTCAACACGATATTTGGAAAAGAGATTACTCTGGATCTGCAGGACTTTTCGGTTTTGTGTTCAGGAAGGAGTACTCTGAAGAAGAGATGGCCTTATTTGTCAATAGCCTTAAAATGTTCGGTCTTGGTTTCAGCTGGGGAGGCTTTAAAAGTTTAATAACTACAGGAAAGTATCAAAGAGAAGGCAAGTTAAAATATGAAGGAAGACACATAGTTAGACTGAATATCGGTCTAGAGGAGGCCAGCGACCTCATTGAAGATCTAGAGAGTGGATTTAGTTTTTTGTCTGGTTAGATTCTAAATCAGCCAAATCTTCCCTTGTAGATGCTCGCTTTGAGCGCGGAATTTTGTTTGTTTTTTTGGCGGTCTTTTCATTGTGACTGATAATCTTATTGACTGAGATGAGATTATTAACGCTTTTATTTATCTCCTTGAAGGCTTTAGGCGCTTGAATCTCTATCATCTGTTGTACAATCCATTTACTGTCAACCTCAGTCATTGATTTTTGAATTTTTTCCGCAAAATACCTCAGGAATCGATAATCTGGCTCGCCATCGACGAACTTATATTCAGAATAGTCCTTGGAGCGCTGGTTATACACTTCAACAAATGATTTCCAGTGGTTACCCTCACCTATGCGCTCTTGTTTGTTTTCTTGGTAATAGAAGGCAGACTGTTTTGCAAGCTTATTGATGAGTTCTTGCCTCTGTCCGCTTTCAAGTTTTTCAAAAACTAAGCGGTCAATGCACTGTATGAGAAAACAAAGGTACTCAGAAATAACATCAAACACTTGCTCCTTTTCAATTAAGAAGCCTTCATTGATTAGATCTTCTAGATGATTTTTAGTAATGCGCCATGAATTAAAAGCCATAGCGCTACCGATATCTTCAATAGTTTTAACTGCTGTCTTGTGCCAGCTACTCTTAACCCTCATGCATACAGTTTAACATCAGAAGCTAAAAAAAATGCTTTACTGGCAACGATAGTTTTGGAATGATCCTAGGTCGTGAACATCTTTGAAGCCTAACTGTACCAAGTAATTTTTTGCAGTAGCTGCCCTTGCACCAGACATACAATACAAAATAATTGCCTTTGAACGGTCAAGAAAGTTGTCAGCTGCCATTATCGACTGTAATGGCAAGTTAATTGCATTTGGTAATGCTCCCTGTGAAAATTCTGCACTTGACCTAACGTCAACTAGTTGTGCGCCGTCTGCTAACAGTTTGCAAGCATCATTTCCTGTAAATGAATTGAACATAGTATAATCTCCTTTATTAAATTTTTGAGTGACTACATTTTTTTGTTAAGCACTCTATATTAGGAAACTATTATATAGTAATGTTAAGTAAAAAGCAACTAAAAAATGATCTTGAAGGGGTTGTTTTAGCACTAAAAAAACGTAATTTTTCTTTTGATACCAATGAGTTAGAGAGTCTCGAAGGGCAGAGAAAAATAAATCAAATAGAAACCCAAGAGTTACAAAATCTTCGTAATACGCAGTCAAAATCAATCGGCAAAGCTAAGGCAGCGGGTGAAGATATCGAGCCATTATTGTCTCAGGTGGCAGATTTAGGTGAAAGGCTTGATAAGTCAAAGTCAGATTTACAAATTATCCAAGACAAGATTAATGATATCGTAATGTCTATACCAAATGTGCCTCATGACTCTGTACCAGAGGGTGACTCAGATGATGACAACATAGAGGTAATGAGGTGGGGAGAACCAAAAAGCTTCGACTTTGAATTAAGAGACCATGTCGATCTAGGGGAGATGCATGGACTTGATTTTGAAACTGCTGCAAAGATTTCTAGTGCCAGATTTGCTGTGATGACTGGTAAGATTGCTAAACTACACAGAGCTTTAACTCAATTCATGATAGATCGGCATGTTGAGAATAATGGTTATACTGAAGCATATGTTCCATATCTGGTCAACTCAGAATCTCTAACAGGTACAGGGCAATTACCTAAATTTGAAGACGACTTATTCAAAACTCATCTACATGGAGAGGGTGGTGATGCTAGACCACTTTATCTAATACCTACAGCTGAAGTTCCGGTGACTAACCTGATGAGAGGAAAGATTATTAAAGAGAGCGACTTGCCAATCAAGTTTGTCGCACACACGCCGTGCTTTAGGTCTGAAGCGGGAGCTTATGGTAAAGACACTAGGGGTTTAATTCGTCAACACCAATTCGAAAAGGTTGAGCTAGTCCAGATTACAAAAGCGGAAGACTCTTATGACGTATTAGAAGAACTAACATCACATGCAGAGGGTATATTACAAGCCTTAGAATTGCCATATCGTAAGGTTATTTTGTGTGGTGGAGATTTAGGATTTTCTGCTTCTAAAACATATGATCTAGAGGTATGGATACCGGCTCAAAATACTTATCGAGAAATATCTTCATGTTCGTGTTTTGAAGATTTCCAAGCTAGACGTATGCAGTTGAGATGGAGAAGGTCTCAGTCAGATAAGCCAGAATTACTGCACACACTTAATGGTTCTGGGTTAGCAGTAGGTAGGACCCTAGTTGCGGTACTAGAAAATTACCAAAACCCTGACGGTAGTATTAAAATACCCGCAGTACTTGAAAGCTATATGGGCGGATTGAAGCTCATTAATTAATTGTTATAGGAGTTATTAAAATGAATTTATTGGATTTAGTTATCACACCAGCTTATGCTGCAGAAGACGCTGGAGCGGGAGCTCTAGGGGGCTTACCTTTTTTGTTGATAATGTTTGTGCTCATGTATTTTTTACTTATAAGGCCACAACAAAAACGCGCAAAAGAACACAAAACATTACTAATAGAGCTCAAAAAGGGCGATGAAGTAGTAACAAATGGAGGCATAGTTGGAAAAATTAATTCGATTGACGATTCATTTGCAGTTCTTGAAATATCAAAAGGCGTTGTCGTTAAAGTGCAAAAGCAGGGCATTAATCAAAAGATGCCAAAGGGCAGCAGTAAAATTTAATATATTCGTAGAGACTCACAAGATATGAACCAATTTCCTGGCTGGAAGAATGCATTAATTGCATTTTTCATTTTAATATCGCTACTGTTTGCACTTCCAAATATTTTTGGTTCTGATTTAGCTGTGCAGGTTTCCAGTGCTGGGGATAGCTCAATCAGTGAATCAGATCTAGATAGAACTAAGGCCATTCTAGGAACCGCAAGCATTGATTATAAGTCAGCATCCATTTCAAATCGCCGTATTTTGGTTCGTTTTGATAATAACAGCTCTCAATTATCAGCCAAAAAATTACTTAAAGATAATCTTGGTCGTAATTTTGTAGTCGCTCTTAACCTGGCTCCATCTGTACCAGCTTGGCTGGCTGACCTTGGTGGTAAGGCGATGTCTCTTGGTCTAGACTTAAGGGGAGGGGTGCACTTTCTACTAGAGGTAGATATGCAAGCTGTTCTGTCAATGTCACTGGATAAATATCAAAACGAGTTAAGAACACTATTGCGTGCTGATAGATTATATAAAAGCATCAAGAAAGATAATGAAAGTATAGTTGTTAACTTTAAAGAAATCCAATTGAAGGAGAAAGCATTAGAACTTATCAAGTCAGAGATTGGTGACTTAGTGGTAGTCGAGCTTGAAACTGAAGATGATTTCACTTTGACTCTGGCTATCAGTGATAGTGCTCAGAAGGAAGTTAAACAGGGTGCCTTGAAACAGAATATTACCACTCTAAGAAACCGAGTAAACGAGTTGGGTGTTGCTGAGCCAATTATTCAACAGCAAGGATCTAGCCGAATAGTTGTACAATTACCTGGAGTCCAAGACACCGCAAGAGCGAAAGAGATACTTGGAGCGGTAGCGACTCTAGAGTTTAGATTGGTGGATGAGAAAAATGATCCACAAACAGCAATTCAGTCTAGCAAAACACCTATAGGTTCTAAGTTGTACTACTTTAAGGATGGAAGGCCATTACTACTCAAGACTAGAGTTATTGCTACCGGTGAAAATATTACAGGCGCTGCCTCAGGGATTGATCAAGAGAACAACATACCTATGGTAAATATCACCCTTGACAGTCCTGGCGGTAGGGCCATGCTTGAGACCACAAAAAAATATCTACATCACCGTATGGCGGTAGTTTTTATCGAGAACAAAGTGGAAACTATCTCTGTTAATGGCAGTACTGTTAAGAAGAGAAGTACTACTAAAGATATTATCAATGCGGCTACAATCCAGGGTACATTTTCAAACCGCTTCCAGATTACTGGTATAGATAGTAGTCGTGAAGCACGCAATCTAGCACTATTATTACGGGCAGGCTCTCTTTCTGCGCCAATTGAGATTATCGAAGAGCGCACTATAGGTCCTAGCCTGGGAGCAGACAATATAGAAAAAGGTGTACTGTCAGTAATCGCAGGTTTTGTCTTGGTGCTTATATTTATGGCTTTACGTTATCGTGTTTTTGGAATGGTAGCTAATGTTGCTTTGACACTAAACCTTGTTATGATTGTTGCAGTGTTATCTATAATTCAGGCAACATTAACGCTCCCGGGTATTGCTGGTATTGTGTTGACAGTTGGTATGGCTGTGGATGCTAACGTGTTAATATTTGAGCGAGTAAAAGAAGAACTAAGGTCAAACACAAATCTTCAAAAAGCTATTTCTGCAGGATACGACAAAGCGCTCCTCACAATTGCTGATGCCAATATAACTACACTAATTGCGGCTCTTGTACTGTTTAGTTTCGGTACTGGACCTATAAAGGGGTTTGCAATAACACTATCTATAGGAATAGTAACATCAATGTTTACTGCTATCGTTGTCTCTAGAGGAATTATTAACAAAATATACGGCAACAAAGAAATCAAGGAGCTATCAATATGAAGTCCCTCGCTATTCCAGAAATTAATTTCTTAGGCAAGAGTAAGTACGCCATTATCTTGTCAGTTGCAATAGTTGCAATATCAATATTTTCACTCGTAACTCAAGGTTTAAAGTTTGGTATTGACTTTACTGGCGGAACTCTGATAGAGGTTGGATACCAAAACCCTGTAAATCTAGATGATGTTCGTGACAGACTTTCAAAAGAAAATTTTAATGGGGCCAATGTGCAGTACTTTGGATCTACCAACGAGATTCTAATTCGCTT